>WNGF01000544.1_pt1 | contig 95878 bp, 96 predicted proteins | sample 5400641 | NCBI WGS metagenome assembly WNGF01 (sample SAMN13153371, study PRJNA577476) | soil metagenome | isolation source: 80 cm soil or saprolite under grassland replicate 2 | place: USA:California | collected 2016-06-15 | reverse complement strand
AAGCCGTTCAACTCGCCGCAGCGTCGCGTCCCCGGGGCATACAGGCGTGCACGGTGGAAGCAGGCCTTCGATCCCAGTATCAGCGGGCGGGATCCAAGGCCGGAGCGCTCCAGACCCGCTTAGCTCCCGACTTCGCAAGCTAGGTCCCCTTCGCGGGGGCCCCCCTGCGTCCTTCGGCGAGGACGGGACACAGCGACGCCACGTCGCAAGCGTCCCGTCATCCACGTCGTTGAGGCGGAGCGTTGTCGGCGCCTCAAGGACAGCGCCGAACTGTGCGGCGCTCAGGCAGACCGCCGCGGGCGTTATCAAGTTTGGCACCAAGGCGTCGTCAGATTTGACTACGACCGTCGCCTCAACTGAATATACGAAAAACCGAGAAACCGCATAATCATGCGGTTTCTCGGTGAGGCGGAGGGGGAGGGATTTGAACCCTCGTCGGACCCAAAAGCCCGAAACGGTTTTCGAGACCGCCGCATTCGACCGCTCTGCCACCCCTCCCGACCGACCCCGGCGGCGGGGTCAGAGGCGGAGAAGGAGGGATTCGAACCCTCGAAGGAGGTATGAACCCCCTTAACGCCTTAGCAGGGCGCTGCCTTCAGCCACTCGGCCACTTCTCCGGGCAAATTTCGCCCGCACAGGGTATCCCATCATCAGGCGGCAAATCCCCCGTCGGGAGGATGGCTGCGCGTGTGATCCGCGGCAAGATCACTTGTGCCGGCCTCACTCTCACTCTCCCGGCACAACCTCAGGGCTCGTCCGCACTAAGCGGCGGGCCCTTTCCCCTTTTTGGGACGCGATACTGCGCGGTCATGCGCGTCGGGCGGCACGAGGTCCGGGTCTCGAACCCCGACAAGCTCTTCTTCCCCGAGCGCGGGCTGACGAAGGCGGATCTCGTCGGCTACTACGTCGAGCTCGCCGAGTGTGTGCTGCCGCATCTCCGACGGCGCCTCTTCCACATGAAGCGGTACCCGAACGGCGTCGACGGCGAGTTCTTCCACCAGAAGCGCGTCCCGCCGCACCCGGATTACGTGGGCGAGCAGTTCGTCAAGTTCCCGAGCGGGCACAGCACCGTCTTCGCCGTGATCGACAACGCCGCCGCACTCGCGTGGGCGATCAACCTCGGCTGCATCGAGCTGCACACGTGGCACTCGCGCATCGACGACATCGAGGCGCCGGACTACGTGCTGATCGACCTCGACCCGACGTTCGACGGTCAGTGGCAGTACGTGCGCGAGATCGCGCTGGTCGTGAAACAGGTAATGGACGAGCTCGACCTCGCGTCGTACCCGAAGACGTCCGGCGCGACGGGGCTGCACATTCTCGCACCGATCAAGGCGGAGCTCCGGTTCCCCGACGTGCGGCGGTTCGCGAAGGCGCTGGCCGAGGAGGTGGAACGCCGCATCGGCGACCAGGACGTTGCGACGACGACGTGGCGTGTCGCCGACCGTCGCGGTGTGTTCGTCGACTTCGGACAGAACGCACGCGATCGTACGATCGCGTGCGCCTATTCCGTGCGTCCGACACCGGACGCACGCGTCTCGGCGCCGCTGCTCTGGGACGAAGTGGCGAACGTCGAGCCGGAGGCATTCACGCTCGAGACGATGCGCGCGCGAGTCGACGCGGTCGACGATCCGATGAAGGCGATGTGGCGGCGGCGCCCGTCGCTTGTCAGCCGGTTCGCGAAGCTGGGGCTAGAAGGTCCTCGACCGTAGGGTCGCCTCGGCGGCGTTTCGGGCGCACCTGATCCCACGTGCACTGCGCGGCGTCCTTGTCAGGACGAAAACGGAGCAGCTTCGTCCCGTGACGAAAGCGGTTTCCCTGCACCTTGTCGTATCGCACCTCGACGACGAGCTCCGGCCGGACGGCGGCTTCCTCGAGCTCACCCGTGCCCCACCGGTTCGGCTCCGAGAAGCGCCGTTCCGGTGCGTCCTCCAGCAGCGGCACGACGCGCGCGGCGATGTCGTCATGCGCACGCGCGGCCACGGCGCACGAGCCGACGTAGTCGATGCCGCCGTCCTCGCGATACAGGCCGAGCAGGAGCGTCGCGATCTTCTCGCCGTCCTTCTTGCGGCGAAGCCCGACGACGACACAGTCGGCGGTCTTCTCCTCCTTGATCTTCACGACGCCCTCGCGCGAGCCGGGGAGGTAGGGGACACCCAGCTTCTTCGCGACGACGCCGTCGAGCCCCATCGTCTCGAAGCGGTCGAGCCACCCGCGCGCGTCGGCCGCGTCGCGCGTGCACGGCGAGATTCGAAAACCGTCCAGACCCTCGACGCGGGCGCGCCGCTCCTCGAGCGGTTGCTTCCAGACCGGCTCGCCGTCCCAGAGCAGGACGTCGAAAACGACGAACTGCGCAGGAATCTCGGCGGAGAGCTTGCGGACGCGCGATTCCGCCGGATGGAGCCGCATCTGCATCGAGTCGAAATCGAGTGCTCCGTCCCGCGCGATCACGATCTCGCCGTCGAGCGCCGAGTGGGGTGGGAGGAGATCGCCGAGGGGCCGCAGCTCCGGGAAGTACCGAAGCAGCGGGCGCTCGTTCCGCGACCAGAGCGCGAGCTCACCGCCGTCGTTCTCGAGCACGCCGCGGAACCCGTCCCACTTCGGCTCGTACTGCCACCCGTCGCCCTCGGGCAGGTTGCGAACAAGCTGCGCCTCCATCGGCGGGAAGGGAACGTTTGGCCCGGGCACTGCGAGGAACGGTACCGCCGTGGCGCCATTCGAAGGGGTATGGAATGTTGAGCGTCTCGGCGGCTTCCTGCCGCCGCTCGTCGGCATGCGCAAGCGGATCAGCGGCGCGCGCGGCAAGACGGTCGTCGGCCCGTTGCGCATGTCGTTCGAGGTACGCGGCAACGAGCTGCACTACCACCCGCCCTTCACGGGTTTCGTCGATCAGTTGGAGGTTGTCGACCAGGACCATGTACGCGGCCGCGCCACCTTTCGCGGGAGGGAGTACGGGCGGTTCGAGTTGACAAGGATCGGCGGCCAGGCGACCGCAGAGGCTGCGCTCACGGAGGAAGGAATCAGCGTCTAGAGACTGCGGCCCGCGAGGTCTTGGCGGCCGCTGCGATCAGTTCAGCCAGGGTGCGAGGAAAGACTCGATCTCGCGACAGCCGCGCGGACGCTCGAGCTTTGCGCGCACCACGTTCTCCTCGACGACGACAAGGGTTGGCATTGTTGTGATGCCAAATCGTTCGACGAGGTCCGGCCGTTCTTCTTGCGCGACGCGATAGAGCCTGAACGTCTCATGGTTCCGCCGTCGCTGCAGAACCTGAGCCAGGAACCCCTCAGCGCGCCGGCAGGCACCGGAAACGCTCGAGTGGAAGAAGACCAATCCGGGTTGCTGCGTGCCGGCGCGCACGGACGCGGCGGCTGTTGCCATTGGTACCTCCTTCTGCTGGACCAACCCGTCCAGGTCACGAGGACCTGTCGGATACCCGTCGGTATTTCCTTGCAAACCTGTTGCTTCATGACCGACGTCTCGGAGCGCTGTCTAAGCTCCTGCGCGTGCGCAGAGTCGTCGTCACCGGGCTCGGAGCGGTCACGCCGCTCGGCAACGATGCGCCCTCGACCTGGCAGGCGGCGCTCGCCGGCCGGAGCGGAATCGACTGGATCCGCTCCTTCGACGCGAGCGGCTTTCCGGTGCGCGTCGCGGCCGAGGTCAAGGACTTCGATTCGGCTGCGGTCGTGCCGGCCAAGGAAGCGCGGCGGCTCGAGCGCAACGTCCTCTTCGCCGTCTCGGCGGCACGGGAAGCGGTCGCAGACGCGGACTTGGACGGGCTCGACCCGACGCGCGTCGGGATCGTCCTCGGCTCGGCAGTGGGCGGCTTCATCGGCCTGCTCGACCAGGCGGACGTGATGCGTGAGCGCGGTGCCGACCGCGTCTCTCCGTTCTTCCTGCCGAACGTGCTCGTCGACTCGGCGAGCGGGCAGGTGGCGATCGCCCTCGGCGTCCGCGGGCCGAACTACGCAGTCGTCTCGGCGTGCGCGACCGGGTCGCATGCCGTCGGGGAAGCCGCCGAGTTGATCAAGCGCGGCGACGCCGATGTCATCCTCGCCGGGGGCACCGAGGCGTGCATGCATCCGCTGATCCTCGCAGGCTTCTGCGCGATGCGCGGACTCGCCGTGGAGGACGAGCACCCGCCGCGTGCTTCGCGGCCGTTCGACGCGACGCGGGCCGGATTCGTGATGGGGGAGGGCGCGTGCGTATTGCTCCTCGAAGAACTGGAGGCCGCGCAGACGCGCGGCGCGCGGATCTACGCGGAGGTGCTCGGCTACGGCGCGTCGAACGACGCGCACCACATGGCGCAGCCGGACCCGGAGTCCGTCGGGGTCGCCGAGATGATGAGCGCTGCGCTACGCAGGGCGAACGTCGAGCCCGAGCGCGTCGGTTACATCAACGCGCACGGAACGTCGACGCCGCTCGGCGACGCAGCCGAGACGCGCGCGATCAAGGACGTCTTCGGCGCGCACGCGTACGATCTCGCCGTGTCGTCGACCAAGTCGATGACGGGCCACTGCTTCGGCGCGGCCGGTGCGATCGAGGCGATGATGTGTGTTCTCGCCCTGAAGGAGGGGACCATCCCACCAACGATCAACTACGAGCATCCTGACCCGGAGTGCGATCTCGACTACGTGCCGAACGAGGCACGGCAAGCGAACATCGACGTGGCGCTGTCCAATGCGATGGGGCTCGGCGGGCACAACGGCTGCGTGCTCCTGGGGAGGTACGACGCATGAACCTCGTCGATCCCGCCGCCGACGCGTACGCGGAAGCGCACACGACTCCGAGCGGCGAGTTGTTCGAGCGGCTCGCGGCGGAGACGCGCGAGAAGACGGAGTGGCCGCAGATGATGGTCGGCGAGGTCGAGGGCCGGTTCCTCGAGTTCCTCGTGCGCGTGGGCGAAGCGCGGCGCGTGCTCGAGCTCGGGACGTTCACAGGGTATTCCGCGCTGTCGATGGCGCGCGGCTTGCCCGAGGGCGGGCGCGTGATCACGTGCGACGTCGATCCCGAGACGACCGCGATCGCCAAGCGCTACGCGGAGGAGGCGGGGCTCGCGGATCGGATCGAGTACCGGCTCGGTCCCGCGCTCGAGACCCTCGCGCAGCTCGATGGCCCGTTCGACCTCGTCTTCATCGACGCGGACAAGCCGAACTACCGCAACTATTACGAGGCGGTGCTACCCAAGCTCGCCGACGACGGTCTGCTCGTCGCCGACAACGCCTTTCGCGCCGGCCGCGTGCTCGACGGGGACGCCGAGGAGCCGATGAAGGAGTTCAACGACTACGTTCGCAACGATTCGCGTGTCGAGTGCGTGCTGCTGACCGTCCGCGACGGGATGTTGCTCGTCAGGAAGCGCTGACGCGCTCGGGCGTCAGTTCGTCGAGCGACTCGAGGACGATGTCGACGAGCGCGAGGACATCCTCGCTCGGCGGGTAGTGCGGATTCGGGATCGCGATCACGCGCATTCCCGCTGTACGCGCGGAGCGGATCCCGTTCCGCGAATCCTCGATCGCCGCGCAGCGTTTGGGGACGACCTCGAGACGTCGCGCCGCCTCGAGGTACACGTCCGGCGCCGGTTTGCCATGTTCGACCTCTTCGGACGAGACGGTCGCGCGAAAGTGATGCGCGATTCCCGCCTGCTCGAGGACGGCGTCGATCACCTCGCGGTTCGACGACGACGCAAGGCCGAGCGGCCAGTGCTTCGCCAATCGCTCGACGGCCTCGACCGCGCCCGGTAGGAGCGGCAGCGATTCTCTGTAGCGCGCGAGCAGACGCCGTACCACCTCGGCGTTGATCTCCTCCGGCGGCTCGGCCACACCGATCACGTCGTGCATGTACCGCGACCACTCGGGCGAGCTCATTCCCATCATCTCCGCCTGCGCCCGCTCGTGCCAGCGGCCGCCCCGCTCGTTCGCGAGCTGTTCGCGGACCTCGTCCCAGAGCTGTTCCGAGTCGATGAGGACACCGTCCATGTCGAAGACGACCGCGGTGACGGCTGTGTAGTCGACCATCACACGGCGTGGTAGCCGTGCTCCCGGTAGACGAGTCCAGGTCCCGGCTCGCCTTCCTCGAGCGCCACGACCTCGCCGACGAAGAACGTGTGATCTCCGGCGTCGTACTCGGCCCAGACGTGGCACTCGATCCAGCCGAGCGCGTCGGCCAGGAGAGGTGCGCCGGTTGCCCCCTCCCGCGTGGCCACGCCGTGCCACAACACGATCGGCGGTGCGCCGCGCGCGAACTGCGATGCGGTCTGGGCCTGGTCGCCGCGCAGGATCGACACGCCGAACGCACCCGCGCTTCGCAGCAGCTCGTGGAGAGCGAGATCGCGGCCGACGGAGATCCCGACGAGCGGCGGGTTGAGGGAGAGCGAGACGAGGGAGCCCATCGTCGCGGCAATCCGGTCGCCGTCCGCGTTGACACCGACGACGCACACGCCGCCCGGAAAGAGCCGCATCAACGAGCGCAGGTCGTCGCCGTCGGGCATGCCGAGAACGCTAACGAGAAGGGGGCCTGCAGGCCCCCGTCCCATTTACGTCATCTGCGCTCGCGAGCTCGTCGTGTCGCGCGTGGACACGAAGCCGAGGCCGAGCAAGCCGACGCCGAGCACGAGGTGCAGCCAGTTGTCGGCGTCGTTCGCGGGGATCCAGTCGGCGCCGTTGAGTATGCCGAGCAACCACAGCGTCAGGTCGATGCCGAATTTCCAGAGTGGCCTGACGATTCCTGCGCGCTCACACGAACGCCTGCACGAGCATCGCGATGCCGGCGACGACGAGCACGCCGGCGATCGCCCGCTTCAGCTGCGCCTCGGGCAGCCGACCGGTGAGCAGCGAGCCGAGCAGCGCTCCGGGCACGGAAGCGGCGGCGCCGACGGCGAGCAGCGCCCAGTCGACGCCGCCCGGGAGGTGGCCGATCACACCTGCCCAGCCGACGAAGAAGCCGACGGTCGCATTCGTGCCGATCGCCGCCGCGAGCGGCTCGCCCATCCGCAGCATCGCGGGCAGTCGAAGCGAGCCCAGGATGAGGCCGACGAAGCCGCCGAGCAGGCCGATGCCGCCGCCGATCAGCACCGTCTCCGCAGGCGTCATCCGTCGCGGCTCCGGCGGTCGACGGCGCCGCAGCAGGTCGGCCGCCATGAGCAGGAGCACCACGCCGATCGTCGCGAGGAACGCATCCTTCGGCACCTTCCCGGACACGTAGCCGCCGAGGATTGCGCCGCTGACCGACGGCGGCGTCAGCCATCCGACAAGCCGCCAGTCGATTCGTCCCGCGCGGATGTGCGCGAGCGCCGCAGTCAGCGCGGCCGCTCCGGACACTCCGATGTTCGCGCCCGCGCCGGCCGCGGGATTCGTTGCGGCCAGGATGATCACCGGCAAGCGGATGTTGCCGAGAACGAGTCCGACGGCGCCGCCCGCGACCGCGACGACGAAGCACCACGCGGCGACGAGCGCGAGCGCCACCCGACGCACGCTAACGAAGTGTTTTCGACTGAAGTCGCGGGGTACGCGAGCTGCAAAGACGCCGATGAAGTTCCGCAGTCGAACAGGGAGCATCCGATGCTGCGAAAGGTGATGTGGAGCGGCTTGTACGCCGGGCTGAGCGCCGCGGCGACGATGGCGGCGCGGCGAACGGCGTCGAAGGTGTGGCGCGTGACGACCGGTGAAGAGCCGCCCACGAAGAAGTAGCGATGAGCCCGACGAAGTCGGACGCGCTGGTCGAGCGCGGAGCGCAGCGCCTGCACGCGCTGTCGGCGGCAGCGGCCGCCCGCGGCGGCATGGTGGGCAAGCTCGCTCAGCCGCTCGATGAAGACGCGGTCTTCCTGCGCAAGCTGAAGCCGACGCTCATCAAGGCTCGCATCAAGGGCGACGCCACCGATGAGCGTCCACTGCCGGTCGCAGCGCCCGCTCCGGCGGGAACGCCCAAGGCGAAGAAGAGCGGCGGGGGGAATCCGCTCGCGGTCATCGCGGGCGCGGCCGGAGCCGGCCTCGCACTCGCGAAGTTGATCGACTGGAGAGGTCATGCCCACCCGCGGAGATGAAACGAACGGCAGATGACTGTCGGCACGGCACGTCCCGAGACGCCCGAGACTCTCCGTAGGCAGATCGCGGTCGAGCGTGACGAGCTCGTCCGCGCGGTGCACTCGATGCGCGAGGCGAGCGCGCAGTTGAGGCCGAAGCTGCCGGCGCTTGCTGCCGCTGCGTTCGCGGCAGCGTTCGTTCTCGGCGGCGGAGTCGGCGCGACGATGCGCCTCGTCTTCCGCCGCGGGCGTGAGCGGCGGGAGCGTGCGCGTCTGGGACGTTTCGCGCTCGTCGACCGCCGCTAGGCCTCCGCTACTGCTGCCGAAGCCCGCTCCCGGAGCGTGGGCTGTAACGAGTTTGTGAGCAGCGTAAGGAGTGTGTGAGCGCGGCGTGCTGTTCGGCCGATTCGGGGATCTACCTGATCAGGAGGTACCTATGAAGACAAGAACGCTCATGGTGACGTTCATCGCAGCGCTCGCCATCGCACCCGTCGCCGCGCTCGCGAATCAGAGCGCAGCCGGGCTCACGAAGACGAACGCCGCTCGCGACTGCACGGTGCTGAAAGCAAGGATGGGCGGAACTGCATTTGCGACCGCCTACCGGACCTTCGGCGCGTGTCGAGCTTCACCGCTCTCGAGCAGCAGAACACTGCGAGTGCGGATCAATCGTGTCGCGCCGAACAGGCCGACGCGACCTTTGCCGTCACCCACAACGGCAAGACGTTCGACCAGTACTACGGCACGGGCAAGAAGCTCGCGAACGCTTTCGGCAACTGCGTCTCGCTGAAGGCCAAGAATTCTTCCACGGCGGCGCAACAGGCGATCCAGAACCCGTCGCGGACCTGCCGCGCACTCCGGACGGCCATGACGCGGCCGGCCTTCGCGCTGCTGTACGGCACGAACGCGAACCGTTCGAATGCGTTCGGCAAATGCGTGTCGAAGATCGCGCGCGACCAGGCGCCGGCGTTGTCGAACGCCGCGAAGGCCTGTGCGACAGAGCAGGCCGACGTCGCGTTCGCAGCAACGCACGGAGCCAAGACGTTCGCGCAGTTCTACGGAACGAACGCCGACCTCAGCAACGCGTTCGGCCAGTGCGTCGCACAGAAGGCGAAGGCGGCTGCGCAGGAGCACCAGCAGTCGATCGTCAACGCTTCAAAGACGTGCTACGCGGAACGCTCGTCGAACAAGGCAGCGTTCGACCAGAAGTACGGCACCGCCCGCAACGCGTTCGGTAAATGCGTTTCGGCCAACTCGAGCTCCGGCTGAGACGCCGGTTAGATGACTTCACGGAGAGGGGCCGCCGCGCGCGGCCCTTCTCCGTTGCGTGACGCGACGGCCACTATCCTTCAGCCGATGCCCGAGACCCCGGCAGTGCGGCCGCGTCTGCGCGGCGTGTCGCATCTTTCGATGTTCCCCGTTGCGGCCGGCTTCGCGGTTCCCCTTGCCTTCATCGCCCGCAGCGGCACGGCGCTCGCCGCCGCGATCGTCTTCGGCGTCGGCGTCGCGGCGATGTTCGCGGTGAGCGGCTTCTACCACGTGATCACGTGGACGCCGCGGGCGCGGCGTTGGCTCGCGCGCCTCGACCACGCGACCGTGTACGGCCTGATCGCAGCGACGTACACCCCCTTCGGACTCCTCGTGCTCACCGGCGCATGGCGGGTCACGATCCTCGCCATCGTCTGGAGCGGCGCGGCGGCGGCGATCCTGTTGAAGCTGTTCTGGGTCCGCGCGCCGAAGTGGCTGTCGGCATCGATCGCGCTCGCCCTCGGCTGGACCGGCGTCGCGGCGATGCCCGAGATCGCCCACCGGATCGGCGCCGGCGGCCTGCTCCTCGTCATCGGCGGCGGGATGATGTACACGGCCGGCGGCATCGTGTACGCGCTGCGCCGTCCGAATCCGCGGCCGCGCGTGTTCGGATACCACGAGCTCTTTCACGCGCTGGTGATCGTCGCGGTCGGGTTGCAGTACGCGGCGATCGCGTTCTACGTGCTGCCGCGCAACTAGCTGGCGCTGCGTAGGTGAGCGGCGGGGGTGGGATTCGAACCCACGGACGACTTGCGCCGTCAACGGTTTTCAAGACCGCACCGTTCGGCCGCTCCGGCACCCCGCCGAGAAACGATCGTAGCCAAGTGACAAAGTGTTACTTGGCTACGCGGGCGGGAGCGCCGAAGCGTTGCAGCGCCTCCGGCACATCGCCCTGGAAGTTCTCGAGCAGGGCAAGCACCCAGCGGTCGGTCGCCGCCGTGCCGTTCAGCGTGTGCGGCGTCTCGAGCGACTTCTCGCCGGCGCGATAGCGAATCCTGGAGCGACGGGCCTGGTAGTCCGTTGTGTTCGAGCACGACGTGAGCTCGCGATAGCGGTCCTGCGAGGGAAACCAGCCCTCGATGTCGTATCGCTTGGCCGCCGCGGTCGAGAGGTCGCCCGCCGCGGTGTTCACGACGCGGTACGGAATGTCGAGCTCCTGCACGAGCGACTCCTCGATCGCGAGCATGCGCTCGTGCTCGTCCCACGACTTCCCGGGCTCGGTGTACACGACCATCTCGACCTTCTGGAACTGGTGCACGCGAAACATGCCGCGGGTGTCGCGGCCGGCCGCGCCGGACTCGCGCCGAAAGCACGAAGAGAACGCGCAGTAGTGAAGGGGCAGCGTTTCGAGGATCTCGTCCATGTGCATCGCGATCAGCGGCACCTCGGACGTGCCGACGAGGTAGAGGCTGTCGGCCGGGATCTCGTAGTAGTCGCTCTTGTCCGACGGGAAGAAGCCGGTGCCGTACATCGCGTCCTCGCGCACGAGCACGGGGGGGATGACGGTCGTGAAGCCTTCGCGCGCGAGCCGATCGAGTGCGTACCGATAGAGCGCGAGCGCGACGAGCGCGGTGTCGCCAAGGATGAATCCGAACCGCGACCCCGAGACCTTCGCGCCGCGTTCCATGTCGAAGCGTCCGATCTCGGTGTGCTCCTTCGCGTCGGCGAGCTGTGGAGGTTCGCCCCAGCGGGTGATCTCGACGGAGTCGTCTTCTGTCATGCCGTCGGCAGCCGACTCGTGCGGCGGGTTGGGCACCTTGGCCAGGGCTTCGTCGCGCTCTTTCTCTGCAGCCGCGAGCGCCGCTTCGAGCTCGTTTAGTCGGATCTTGCGCGCCTTCAGCTCTTCGAGTTGTTCCGGCGTCGGCTTCCCCTGCAGCTTTTGCTGCCCGCGCAGCTCGTCGACCCGCGGCACGAGCTCTCTCCAGAGCGCGTCGGCAGCTATCACTTCGTCGAACGCCTCCCCGGCACCGCGGCGGGCGAGCGCGGCGCGGAAACGCTCGGGATCGTTTCGTGCGGCGCGGATGTCGATCATCGCGCCAAGAATGCCTCAATCACCTGCGCAACACCTTCTTCGTCTGCAGGCGGGCAGACAAAATCGGCGCGCGCCTTCACCACCGGGTGCGCGTTCTCGACCGCGACGGCGTACTCGGCCCAGTCGATCAGCTCGAGGTCGTTCTCGCCATCGCCGAAGGCGACCGTTTCCTCGCGGGTGAAGCCCAGGCGGTCGGCGACGAACTGCAAACCGGAGGCCTTCGACACGTCGGGGTGCGCGAGCTCGAGGAAGAACGGCAGCGACTTCGCGATGAACAACCGCTCACTGAACCGCGCTCGCAGGGACGCTCCGAGGACGTCCAGCTCTTCCGGATCACCGACGACCACGAGCTTCGTCGGGTCATCGGCGAGCCAGTCGAGCAGCGGGCCGACGACGTTCAACGGGATGTGCTGGAAGCTCGCGTACGACTCCGCTTCGGGTGTCACGCGCTCGACGTAGAGCTCGTCGTCGACGTAGCAGTTCAAGCCGTGCCCGGCCGCCTGGACCGCGTCGATGGCCTCCCGCGCGAGCTCGAGCTGGATCGGCACGTGGTGCAGGAACTCACCGTGAGCCGGATCGACGACTGCTGCGCCCTGGTAACAGACGACGGGCTCGGGACCCGTGAGGTAGGGGCGCACCGCTCGAAACATGCGGCCGGTGACGACGATCACGTGCAGACCACGGGCGCGTGCCGCCGCGAGTGCCGCACGGGTGCGCGGCCGCAAGACGTAGTCGCCGGAGATCAGCGTCCGGTCGAGATCGCAAGCGAGCACGGCCACGCGAGCGGGGAACCCCTCGGGAAGGTTCAGGGCTTCGTCAGGTACGAGACGAGCTCGTTGATCTGCGAGTCGGTCAGCTTCCCCGCGAAGGCGGGCATGACCCCTTTTGCAAATCCCGGGACGATGTAGGCATCGGGGTTCTCGATCGACTCGCGTGTGTACTCCTCGACCGAGCCCTGGTTCGCCTTCTGCGCGTCCGCTGCGAGATTGTCCAGATCGGGGCCGACCTTGCCCGCCGCTCCCGCTGGCTTGTAGGTGTGGCAGCCGCCGCAGCCGTTCGAGGTGAAGAGCGCCTTGCCTGCCGCCGCTCCCGACGGGCCCTTCGGGACGCTGCCGACGACCGTCTTCGGGTAGGGACCCGCGACGCTGCCGCCGCCACAGCCGGCGAGCGCCAACGCGAGCGCGGCAAGAGGAAGAAGGCGGCGCATCGGCGGCGCGAGTCTAACGGACTCCGGAGCGCGCAACGGCGAGGAGGGCGATCGCTCCGAGCGCGCCCCAGAGCGCGACGTCCTGAGGTGTGTCGTTGACGAGGAAGGAGACGGCGAGCGCCACGAACATCGCATCGACGACGGCCGGCCTTGGACGCACGCGGGCCACCGCGAGGAGCAGCGCGATCCCCGACACGAACATGACGAACGCGCCGACGCTGCGCGTCGCGCCCTCGTACGAGACGCGCCAGCGATGGACGATGTCCCCCGGAAGGCCGCCGCCGAGCGCGTGCGTGACGTGGCTCGATCCTCCCGTCGCCGCGTCGATCGCGACCAGCACGACCGCCAGCAGCCCGACAGCTGCCGCGGCAACAGCGACCCGCCTGAGCGTGATGCGTCCATACGAACGCAGCGCCAGCATCGCGTAGCCGGCCGAATACGTCACGAGACCGCCGCCGTCGGCGCCGGTCTTGCTCCAGCCGATCGTGACGAGTGCGAGCGGCGCGGCAAAAAGCCCCGCAACCAGCGCGGGCGCGAGCAGCATCGTCTCCACCTGATTCGTCACGCCGTAGAACCGGCGTCCGCCAATCGGGTGCGGTCCGATCGTTGCGAGCGCGTTCGTCACGGGCCAGTGCCAGAGGACGAGCAGCGCACCCGCGAGGACGACGAACAGCAGTGGCGTGAAGGCGCGCCGTGGAACGGCTGCTGCGAGCGCGAGCACGAGTGCACCAAAGCCGATCGCGAGCGACGAACGCCAGGCAAGCCCCAGTCCGATCGCGGCCGGAGCGTAGAGAATCGCCGAGCGGGCGAGCACCTTCGACTTCGAGAGAGCGGCCGCCAGCGCCAGCAGCCCGAGGATGATCCCGACGGCGACGTTCGCTCGAGCGCGGGCGTCGCGCGCGCTCTGCAACTCGGCCTTCAAATGCGCGATGTCGGCTGCCGCATCGGGATCCGGCCGAACCGAAAGCTCGGCGCGAGGCGTCTTCGCGGAGACGAGCCCGGGAATGTGGGTGTTCGGATCGATCACCAGGCCTCGACCCGGAAGCTCGATCGGGCGAAGACCGGGGCTCAGGAGCCCGACGGCGGCCGTTGCGCTGCCGTTAAGCGGCCCGAGCAACAAGACCGGCAAAAGTACAATGAAGAGCGTCCCCCTCAAGGAGAGCGATTTTCGATGAAACGCACGATTTATGGACGCGACCGCGGGCTTACGCTCCGGATGTTCTTCACCAGCTTCATGCTGGGGCTGCTCTACGTCGCGTTCGCCGTGGTGCTGTTCTCGGTCCTGAACGTCGGGCTCGTCCCGATGATCGTGATCGTGGTCGGCCTGGCGTTCTTCCAGTACTACACCTCCGACAAGCTCGCGCTGCGCGCGGCGGGCGCGAAGGTGATCGAGCGCGACCAGGCGCCGCAGCTCTTCGACACGGTCGAGCGGCTCGCCGCGATGGCCGAGCTGCCGATGCCGCGAGTCGCGATCGTCGACACCGACGTCCCCAACGCCTTCGCCACCGGACGGAACCCCAAGCACGCCGTCGTTGCGGTGACAAGCGGACTCATGCGGCGGCTCGACCAGCCGGAGATCGAGGGCGTCCTCGCGCACGAGCTGACACACGTCAAGAACCGCGACGTTCGCACGATGACGCTGGCGAGCTTCTTCGCGATGCTCGCGGCAGTGATCACGCGCTTCGCGTTCTACGGCAGCCTCTTTGGCGGCGGCCGCGACCGCGACAGTAACGGGCCGCCGATCTGGCTCATCCTGCTCGTCGCCTCATGGGTGACGTACGTCATCAGCTGGATCCTCATCCGCACGATCTCGCGGTATCGCGAGTACGCCGCCGACCGCGGGGCGGCGGTGATCACCGGCGCGCCGGAGTACCTGATGAGCGCGTTGCAGAAGATCTCGAGCCAGATGGCGTTGATCCCGCAGCGCGACCTGCGCGAGGTCTCCGGGATGAACGCGTTCTTCATCATCCCCGCCTCCGTGAAAGAGGCGACCGCAGAGTGGTTCATGGATCACCCGCCGCTCGAGAAGCGACTCGCGGCGCTCGCGCAGATCGCGCGCGAGATGGGACGCCCGGTCGACTAGCGCGTGCCGCTGAAAAATCCCTTCGGGCGACGGAAGCGCGCAGCCTCCGTCGCCCGAGACCGCCTGTTCGCGCTCTCGACGGCCCGGGTGACGCTCGAGGTCGAGCTCGGCTTGCGCACGGCGGGCGTTGCGGCGGTCGTGTTCAAACCGATGTCTTCCGGCGAGTTCGTCCGCGCGTCGAGTGACCTCGAGCAGCTGCTCGACTCGGTTGCCGCGGACACTGGCTCGAAGATCGAGCGCAAAACGGACTCGTTCGGCTTCGAATGGCTGATCGTGCGCGACAACGACTTAGAGGATCTCGTCACCGGGGCGAACCTGATCGCCTCGCAGCTGTCGGACGCCGGTTTCGGTCCGCAGCTCCTCGCTGCGCCCTTCCGCTTCGACGGCGGGAAGAATCCCGTCTACTTCGTCTACGGCTTCAAGACCGGCTCGTTCTGGCCGTTCATCCCGTCGGGCGACGGGCAGGAGCGCGACAACGCCGAGGAGCTCGAGCTGAAGGCGAAGCTCGAGAAGGAGCTGCCGATCGAGCCCGATCTCACCAAATGGCTCGCGCTCTACGACGCGCCGATTTAGGCCGTACGAAATGCTGCGCATTTCGTACGGAGTAGACCGGGCATGCGCGCGTGCCCATGGCCTGATTGCACGGCGGAACGTCACTTTCGAATGAGGCTCGTGGTAGGCGCGGCTTCGCCGCGCCGACGCTCACCGTGATCGAAGCAACGAGCCCTCGACCGCCGGAAAGGGCACGCGCGCGAAGCGCGCCTGCCCGGTCTTCTCACTCGAAGTGCGAAGCACTTCGAGTGATCATTGACCCTCGGCCTTCTCTTCTGAGGGGACTGCGCGAATCGGCGGCGTGTCCTCGCCGCCTTCGAGCTGCCGTTGCTCGTCGCCCTTGCCGACCTCTTGCTTCAGGCGATCAAGGTCCGACTCGACCTGCGACTGTGACGACATCTGCGCGAGCTCGCGGTCGAGTTGCGTCTTGTCGGAGGTGAAATCCTCGAGTGTTCCCGACGCGATCAGCTCGTCCATCGCGCCCGCGCGTGCCTGCATCTCCTCGGTCTTCGCGCGTGCGCGCTCGATCGCGGCACCGGCATCGGCCATCTTGCCTCCGATCCCCGTCGACGCCTCGCCGATCCGCACCTGCGCCTCTGCGGCCGAGTACTGCGCTTTCATCACTTCCTTCTGCGAGCGGAAGGACTCGATGCGCGCCGAAAGCTCGCCTTCGTTCGCGACGAGCTTCTCCTGTTGGTCTGCGAGCTGTTGCACCTGCCCGTCGAGGCCCTGCAGCTGCTGCTGCACGCCGGACTTGCGCTCGAGCGCCTGCCGCGCGAGGTCTTCGCGCCCGCCCGCCAGCGCCTGCCGGGCCTGGGTCTCGAGCTTGACGACGCTCTGCTCGAGCGTGGTCTGCTGCATCTGCAGCCGTTTCTTCGCAGTGACGACGTCAGCGATCCCGCGCTTGACGTTCTGGAGCAGCGTCAGCTGCTGCTCGTAGGAATAGTCGAGCGTTTCGCTCGGGTTCTCGGCCCGGTCGAGCGCCTTCGACACCTTGGCCCCGAAGATCGCCCTGAATCGCTGCCACAAGCTCGCCATCGGTCCTCCTTGCGCGGTTACGTGCCGAGTAGCCTAGCCGAGTGCTTGTCGCCCGCAGCATGGATCCCGGCTGGCTCTCCAACGCCTACCTCGTGGCTGACGGGCCGGGCGGCGCCGCGGTGTTCGTGGACAGCGGCGCGCCGCTCGAGCCGTTGCTCGAGCAAGTGGCCGGGTGGCGCGTTACGCCGACCCACGTCCTGCGCACCCATGCGCACGCCGACCACGTCGCACACGAGGGCGAGCTCGAACTACCCGTGGTCACGAGTGCGCTGCGCGCGGGAGGCCTCGAGATCGAGGCGATCCCGACTCCGGGACATTCCGACGACATGGTCTGCTTCGTAATCAACGGAGAGCTCGTCTTCTCCGGCGACTCGCTCTTCAAGGATTCGATCGGCGGCGGCGACTTCGCCTCGATCAAGCACGTCGTCATGGACGTCTACATGACGATGCCGCGCGAGCGGCGGGTGCTGCCGGGCCACACGGACGAGACGACGATCGTCCGCGAGTGGGAGCACAATCCCTTCGTGCGCGTGTGGCGTGGGGTCGACGCGGAGGGAAGCGAGCGCTGCCGCGTCGCCGGTCGTGCGGCGACGTTGATCGTCTGGTCGCCGGATTACGACGGCAACGGCAAGGCGTGGGTTCGATTCGACGATGGGACGGACGCGATCGTCGGCGGGTCGCGCGTGGAGCGTTCGTGAACGCCTCTCTGCGTCTTCTCGCCGCAGCGGCCGCCGTGATGGCCGCCGCCTCGTCCGCGTCGGCGACGCCGAGTGGATCGCGCGGCACGACGGACGTAAACCGAGCCGCTGTGACGATTCCGCCCGTGCCGGCGTTCGCACCGATGGATCTCGCGGACCCCGCCGGCGCAGATTGGGCGACGAACGGCGGCGACTACGGCCAGACGCGTTACTCGAGCTTGAGCGAGGTCACGACCGAGAACGTGCGGCGCCTCAAGCTCGCTTGGCACATCCACCTGAACGGGTCCGGCACAGCCTCGAAGTACAAGGGCGAGGGAACGCCGCTCGTCTACCAGGGGATCATGTACACGGTCACCGGCGCAGGTGACGTCTTCGCGATCGACGCGGCCGCCGGGACCATCCTCTGGCAATACAGCGCGCAGCTTCCGCAGGCGATGAACACGGTGTGCTGCGGCTGGGTGCACCGCGGTCTCGCCCTCGGCGATGGAAGGGTCTACCTCGCGAGGCTCGACTCCACCGTCGTCGCGCTCTCGCAGCAGACCGGCGCCGTGCTCTGGGAGGCGTCGAACGGGCGTTGGGAGGACGGCTACACGATGACGATGGCGCCGCTCTACTACAACGGGCTCGTCATCGTGGGAGTCTCGGGAGGCGAGTACGGAGCGCGCGGCTCCGTTACGGCTTACGACGCGCGCGACGGGCACCGCGTGTGGCGCTTCTACACCGTGCCGGGCTCCAAGGATTTCGGTAGCGGCACATGGCCTCGCTACAAGAGCAAGGAATGGCTTACGGGCGGAGCGCCCGTCTGGGGCACCCCGAGCGTCGACCCGAAGACGGGACTGCTGTACTTCACGACGGGGAACCCATACCCGTGGTCGGGTCGCGGGCCTGGCGACAACCTCTTCACCGCGTCATTCGTGGCACTCAATGCGATGACGGGCACCTACGCGTGGCACTACCAGGTCGTCCACCACGACATCTGGGACTACGACTGCCCGTCGAATCCTGTCCTCTTCAGGACCGCGATCGCGGGCGCCGCAAGGTCGTCGCCGCGCCGTGCAAGACGGGTTGGGTCTACGAGCTCGACCGCGAGACGGGGACGCCGGTCACGGAGATCAACGAGAAGCCGGTGCCGCAGAGCGCGTTCCAGAACACATCTCCGACGCAGCCGATTCCGGCTGGGGACAACTTCTCAAACCAGTGCGCGCAGCCGAGCGCCTTCCCCAAGGTCGCGTTCGACGGGCGGGGCTTCCGCTTCGGCTGCATCTTCACGCCGTTCGACGCACGCCGCTTCACGGCCGTTGCGCCCGGCGCGGGCGGGGGAGGCAACTGGAATCCTGCTGCGTACAACCCGACCATCGGCTACCTGTACGTCTGCTCTCGGAACAGCCAGTCCGCATACAAGGCGATTCCGTACGTCTCCGGTACGTACTCGGGCGGGAAGCTCTTCGTCGGAGCCCAGCTGGCATTCCCGACCTCGAAGATCCTCACGACCGGAGCATTCAGCGCGCTGCGCATGGTGACGAACCGGATCGTGTGGAGGCGGCACTACACGAAGACTGCGTACCACCAGGTCGACGCCTCATGCGGCAGCGGCGCGGTCGCGACGGCCGGAGGTCTCGTGTTCATGGGGCTGCCCGAAGGGATGTACCACGGCATCGTCGCGTACAACGCCAAGACGGGAAAGCAGTTGTGGCGGTCGCACACCGACGCCGGAATCGAGGCGCCGCCGATGACTTACAGCATCGACGGGAAGCAGTACGTTGCCGTCTTCGCCGGCGGCCGGACACGCGGAACAGCCGGGTTGAAGGGCGACGATCTCTACGCATTCACTCTTAATGGAACGTAAATGCGACGTTTGATTTTCCTGTTACTCGTTTGCGGTGCGGCGGCCTGGACGGCGCTCACCGGCCTGTCGTTCGCGGGAGCGGAGTCGCCTGTGAGCACCGGCGTCACGACGACAATCAAGGTGAGCATGACCGAGTACAAGTTCAATCTCTCCGCGAACAGCGCACCGGTCGGGACCGTCGTCTTCGAGATCACCAATGACGGCAAGGCGCCCCACGACTTCTCGATCGCGGGTAAGCGGAGCGACACTCTTGCGTCCGGCTCGAGCACGACGCTGACGGTGTCCTTCTCCTCCTCGCGCACCGAGCCCTACGTGTGCACCCTGCCCGGCCATGCGGAAGCCGGCATGCAGGGGAGGCTGACGATCACGGGAACGACGACCACGACGAAGCTCTCTGCTGTGGTCAACGCGGCCCTCAAGGAATGGAAGATCGGGCTGACGTCGGCCACGGGTGCGAAGGTCACCTCGGTCAAGCACGGCCTCGTCCGCTTCAAAGTGCGGAACGCCGGCACGCTGCCGCACAACTTCGTGATCGCGCGGCACCAGACGATCGTCCTCAAGCGAGGCAGGCGCGCGACGCTCGACGTCCTGCTGAAGGCGGGCAGGTACAAGTACATCTGCTCGGTCAAGGGTCACGCCGCTCTCGGCATGAGGGGCGTGCTCGTCGTCAGGTAAGCGAAGGCACCACCAGCCAACCGCTCTTCTCTCGTTCGACCGTCCGAGCGGGTGATTTTCCCGGGTCCGGCACGCCGGCCGGTGCGAGCCTTCTGTCTAAGAGTTCGCTAAGACGTTCGCTTTCTCAGACGGTTCACAGAAACGCATGCCACGGTTGGCGGGTGAACCTGAACGGCGACGGAGCGCAGCAGCAACGCATCCTCGTCGTCGACGATGAGCAATCGATCGTCGACGCCGTGGCGACGGCTCTCCGCTACGAGGGTTACGACGTGGAGGAGGCATACAACGGCCGCGATGCGCTCGCGGCCGTTGCGCGTGTCGAGCCGGACCTCGTCGTCCTCGACTGGATGCTGCCGGACATCGAGGGCATTCAAGTCGGCCGGCGCCTGCGCGAGCAGGGATTCAAGACCGCCGTTCTCTTTCTGACCGCGAAGGACGCCACAGAGAACAAGGTCGAGGCGCTGCGAGCCGGCGGCGACGACTACGTCACGAAGCCCTTCAGCCTGGCCGAGATCGTGGCACGCATTCAGGCGATCCTGCGGCGCACCTCCGGGGTGCTGCCGGGAGACGTTCTCCGCTTCGCCGACCTCGTGCTCGACGAGCGACGACATGAAGTCTTCCGCGGTGACACGGCGATCCCGCTCACGGCGACGGAGTTCTCGCTGCTTCGTTACTTCATGCTCAACCCGCGCCGTGTGCTCTCCAAGGGTCAGATCCTGCAGAACGTGTGGCGTTACGACTTCGGCGGCAACTCGAACGTGGTCGAGACCTACGTCAGTTACCTGCGCAGGAAGCTGCACGCCTCCGGCCCGCCGCTGATCAAGACCGTGCGGCAGGCGGGGTACATGCTCGAAGCCGGAACGCAGTAGTGCTTCAGCGCCTGTCGCTGCTCGCGCGGCTCGTGCTCGGTGTGCTCGTCCTCGCGGCGGCCGGGCTCGCCGTCGCGGACGTCGTGACCTACACGTCGCTGCGGTCGTTTCTCGTCCAGCGCATCGACAACACGCTCGAAGCGGACCACGACTCGGTCCGGCACCGTTACGGCGATCCCGGCCCGGGCGGGGGCGGTCCGCGCGGCGGCGGCGGGCCGCAGGCGCCGAACCTGTTCGTCCAATACCGAACGCAGGAGGGCACCACCGTGCTCGAAACACGGCGGGCGAGCGCTCCTCAGGGCCAGAGCACGCCGTCACCGCCGCGCCTGCCGGCAACGATCTCCATGCAAGGCGCGTCTCGGGAGGGCTTCGACGTGGCGCGCTACTTTACGGTCCCCGCACAGGACGGCGGGGACCGCTACCGCGTCCGCGCAGCCTTCGAAGGAACGGACAACGAGATGCTCGTCGTGGCGCTGTCGCTGCACGACGTGGACGCAACGCTGCACCGGCTGTTGCTGATCGAGCTGCTCGTCACCGCGGTCGTGCTGCTTGCACTCGGGGGCGCCGGGTTCTGGGTCGTCAGCCTCGGGCTGCGCCCGCTGCGTGCGATCGAGAAGACGGCCGGGGCGATCGCGTCAGGCGATCTCTCCCGGCGCGTCGAGCGAGCGGAGGAGCGCACCGAGGTGGGGCGTCTCGGCCTCGCGCTCAACGCGATGCTCAGCCAGATCGAGTCGGCGTTCAAGGCGCGCGAGGCATCCGAGCGGAAGCTCCGGCGCTTCGTCGCCGACGCATCCCACGAGCTGCGCACGCCGCTCGCCGCCGTGCGCGCGTACGCAGAGCTTTTCACGCGTGGGGCGGACCGGAGACCCGACGACCTCGCGCGCGCGATGACGGGAATCACACGCGAGTCCGAGCGCATGAGCCTCCTCGTCCAGGACCTACTGCTGCTGGCGCGACTCGACGAAGGGCGTCCGCTCGAGCGTGAGCCGGTTCACCTGGACGACGTCGTCGAAGAGGCCGTCGAGACGGCGAGGATGGTCGCGCCCGGCCGCCCGATCGAGCTCGAGACCGACATCGCCGTCGTCCTCGGCGATCGCGACCGACTGCGTCAGATCGTCGACAACCTCCTGAGCAACGTCCGCGCGCACACGCCGCCCGCGACACCGGTGCACGTCACCGTCGGCACGGCCAATGGAGATGCCGTCATCGAGGTGCAAGACGCGGGACCGGGCCTGAGCCGCGAGCACCTCGAGCGCGTGTTCGAGCGCTTCTACCGCGCCGACGAGTCACGGGCGCGTACGAGCGGGGGGGTCGGACTCGGTCTCTCGATCGTCGCCGCGGTCGCGGAGGCGCACGGTGGCAGCGCCACCGCACGGTCAGAGCCACCGCGGGCGACGTTTCGCATCGTCATCCCGCTACTGCCGCGCGACGACAACTCACATGGAACTCCAAGGGGTTTCTCAGGCGCGGCCGGTTCGATTGAACCGACATCCAACAAGGGAGGCGTATGAAGAGCTCGATGAGAAAGCTTGCACTCCTCGCCGCCGTCTCTCTCGTCGGGCTGCTGACTGTCGGCGCAGCCACGGCGAGCGCTCACGGCGGCGGGCCCGGCGGTTGCAAGGGCGGAGGAGGAGTGAGCGCCAGCGCACTGGTGACCCAGGCGGCCAAGCAGCTCAACATCACGCGGGCGAAGCTCAAGGGTGCGATCGTCGATGCGGCCGACGCGTACATCGACAGTGAGGTCACCTCCGGCGACGTCACCGCCGACGACGCCGCGGACCTGAAGGACCGCGCCGACGACGACCTCGGCTTCGCAATCAAGGTCAGCAAGACGAAGACGGTCGCGGCGAACCTCGGCATCACGGTGGCTGCCCTGAACGACGGCTTCCGGGCAGCGCGGAAAGCGCTGTACACCGCGAAGATCGACAAGGCGCTCGCGAACGGCGACATCACCGCTGACCAGGCGGCCGAGCTGAAGAACGAGCTGGACGACGCCGATCTGCCGGGCTACAAGGCCTTCGGCTTCGGCGGCTTCGATCTCGGTTACGGCGGTGGCCGTAGCGACCACCACGCGTTCCGCAGGTAACTTCTGCTTCTGACGGGAGGGCCCTCGCCGGCCCTCCCGTCAACGGGCGCGAACGGCGGTCTCGGCTCTGTTGTTCCAGGCGAGCCGTCCGACCGCGACCGAGTTGTTGCGACCTCGTTCGTTCGGGAACGCGACCGTTGCTTGTCCGGAGGGAAGCAGCGTGCTCGGCAAGACGACGATCGCGGTGTCTGAGCTCAGGCGGCCGTGGTCCTGCAGGTTGTCGCGGAAGAACCAGGACGGCGCGAAATGGGGCGGAGTGCCCTGCAGGGTGCCTGTGCTGCAGTGGATGACCGCCCGCCGTCCCTTGTCGGAAAAGAAGCCGGTGCGGGCCGCACGAGGATGGAACCTCAACTCCAGCGTGTCTCCCGACCGACCCTTGGCGAGCACGACGGCAACGCGAGCCTTCACGCGGACGCCTTTGTACTTGCACGTCGAGACGCCGTCGGCTTTCGTGCTCTTGTACTCGCCCGTCCACCCGGCGACGAGCGTGGCGGCACTGGAGACGGAGAGGTGCATGTGACGTGGATCGTTCAACGGCCGAAGCGGGACGACGAACCTGAGCGTGCCGTGCCAGCGGTAATGGATTCCGAGGCGGCTGGTCTCGCGGTTGCTGTTCAGCTTCCAAAGGGCCTTCCCGCCGCCGTACACCGTGATGGTCACCGTGCGCGTCGCGGCCCCGGAAGCCGGCCGCGCCGCAGCTGGTGACAAAAGCACGAGTGCCGCTCCGGCGGCGCAGAGCGCCGCACGCTTTAACACGACACGCACCGTCGTATCGTAGGCGTGACACGCGACTGGGAGGTCACGATGGCGGTCAAGCTCCATCGGTGCAAGTACGAGTGGGTAAAGGGTCCGCATCCGTGCTGGAAGGTCGAGAAGGCGCTGATCGACATGGGGGTGGACTACGAGCGAGCGCCTGAAAAGTGGCTGGGCAAGCGCGAGACGATGGGCGAGCACACTGGACAGAAGCGGTTCCCCGCGATCGAGTTCGAGGACGGCGGCTGGTATCGCGAGGAGTCGAAGGACATGGCGGCGGCGGTCCGCGGCGGCCGCCTCGACGAGATGCGAGGCAGGACGCCTGCGACTCGGACGGCCGGATAGGCCGCGGCTACACTGTCCCTCCCCCGGGGCTATAGCTCAGTTGGGAGAGCGCCTGGATCGCACCCAGGAGGTCGCCGGTTCGAGTCCGGCTAGCTCCACCTTGGAACCCGCTCAGCGGGGGTTTCTGTTGCTAGCACGGAAAACGCGTAGCGCGGCGTGGTCACAAAATGGTCACGCTTTTCGCCCCACCCATGGAAGAGAATCTTCTAACGAGAACGGCTCAACCAAGCGGCTGGGCCGTTCTTTCTACCGAAACTTTCTACCGTGGCCCTCAAGTACGACGATCGCTAGAGCGTGTTCCGCGTCCTGCTCAGGCTCGAGAACGTCTCGCCGAAGGTCCGTTCGGGACGGCGGTGAACCGGATCCGGCCGGCCGGGTAGGGGCAGCCGATCGGCTACCCCTCCAAGACTTCACTCGCGTACCCGGTACGCGATGAATCCGCGGCCTATGCCGTGGTGGTGATGCTTCCGTTTGGCACGAACAGAACAGTTAACTCTTCGTTGTTGTGAAAGAAGGTCGCCGTACCGGTTGTCGGGCCCAATCTCTGCGTGACCGTATGTGCTCCCGCGGTCACGGCTACGGGTTTCGTGTATGACAACTCGAAGAGCTCGGCGGCACCGGCGCCGTCCGCTGCGGCCCTGAATTCCGCGCCCCAAAGACCGTTCGAAGTCGCGCCATCCACGTAGGGCACCAGGACGTAGTCTCGCGACGCGTCCTGGTTGTTGACGAAAGCATGACCGCTGATGATCAGATAGCCAGCGGTCGGCGCCGTAATCGTGACGCTGTTCACCGTAACCTGGGCACTGTTCGTCTCGGTCTTGCCAGTGGAGAGCGTTGCCGTCGTTTGAGCGCTGAGACGCTCGAGGTCTGGACCGGCGGGGCCCGTTGCGCCGGCGGGGCCAGTTGCGCCGATGTCGCCCTTGGGGCCCCTGCGCGCCGGTTGCGCCCGTGTCGCCCTTCGGCCCCGCGGGCCCTTGCGGGCCCCGCGCGCCCCTCAGGCCCTTGAGCGAAGCGATCGCCTTCTTACTCATGTCGGCCCTCTGCAACGACCCGTTAACGACCTGCGCCGAGCCGACACTGTTCTTCGGAAGCTTTACAGCGGCGTAGCCGGTGCCAGCCGTCACCACGAAGAGCGCGACGAGCGAAATGACGGTGGCCGGAGACGGCCGTCGACTGACGATGCGATGCACGAGACCCCCCTTTTTGAAGCCGTCGCCTGCGTGTCGGCGGCGGGACAGTGCATGGATCGTCGCTCGCGCCTGAACCAGAGTCAACTGTGCTGCGAGCTCTCGACCAAGCTTCACGCCGTGTTCACAGTCGAGCCCGCGTGACTCTGATCCTCGCTAGCCCAAGAGCTGGGAAGACAATCATTGATGACACCTGTCCGGTGTACGAGCCGACGCCTGCGTAGACGGGGGTCGGGTGATCCGAGGGACAGTAGGTGTCGGCAACGGCGAACATCGCGACCAGGAAATCGGGCGGGCCGACCTACTTCACTGACTCGTGGTCACAATGGTCACGCTCGACGTTCGCTCGCGTTCACTCGCAACCGAACACCGAGCGCGGTTTCGGCTCAACCGAGCCGATTAGCGAACGGGCGCGAACGGGCGCGAACGGTTGCCGCTGCATCGCACCCAGGAGGTCGCCGGTTCGAGTCCGGCTAGCTCCATTCCGCGCACTTGTCACGGCAAGCGGGCAGGCGTACGCACGAGTCCGGCTTCTAGCCAGAAGTTTGTTGCATTTGTGGTATTTCTTGCGCCATGCGGGTCAAAGCCGGGAGCGCCATCCTCGGCATCGCAATGGCAACTCTGGGTCTCGCAGCAGTTCAGGCGGTGGCGGTTGCCGCGGACACGCCGCGCTGGATCGTCTTCGCCGCGCATCCGGACGGATCGGGTCCCGCGCAGCTGTTCCGCATCCAGACGACCGGCGAGGGCCTCCAGCAGATAACGAAAGGCAGGCTGCCGGCGACCGCCCCAGCATTCACACCCAACGGGAATCGGATTGTGTTCGTGCGGCTGGGCTCCGGGATCTTCAGCGTGAAACTGGACGGGAGCGGCCTGCACAGGCTCACGTCAGGCACCCGCGACAGCTATCCCGTCTGGTCACCCGACGGCAAGCGCATCGCTTTCGTCCGGCCGTACCGGGCCCAGTGGCGCCTCCACGTCATGTCCGCGTCGGGGACCAAGTTGCTGCGGCTTCCCCAGGCGCCGCCCGCAGGCCGGCCGACGTGGAGCGCGGAGGGCAAAGCTATCCGCATCCCCGCTGCAGGGGATCTCGTCAGGGTTGATTCCCGGTCCGGGAAGGTTCTGAGGTACTACGGATTGGCACTCGACATTCAGACTGGCCAGACCGCGACGCTGTCGCCCAGTCGCCGGATGCTCGCGTACGTAGGACCGCGCATCAGTACGGGCCCCGACGACTGCGGGGAGGGCCCGTGCCCTCAGTACGGCCTCTATCTGGCCAGAGTCTCGAAGCCACATCGCCCTCGGCGCATCGTCAACGACACCGGCCCAGCGGGCTGGTCCCCGGACGGGAGGAGCCTGGTCTTCGTCTCCCGAGGGGCTCTGACGCTCTGGGTCGTTGCCAGCAGCCAGAGGACAGCGATCTCTACTGGGCCGCACGTCGCCACGGGCGACGCACCCCCTGCCTGGCAGCCGCGCTAATCGTGGCGTGGTGCAGCCGAGCGGCGACCGCGATCAGAAGATCGTGAAGATTCCCTTCATTCCTGGCTTCGATCGGTCGGCGGCCGGAAGAATGCTGAGATACGGAAGCTTGCCGCGGTAGTCGAGGAAGAAGATGAGGATGCTCTGCTCGCTCGGCTTGAGAGCCTTGGTGAATCCGGTCTGCGTTCCCGTTCCACGTCGTTCGTGACCGAGCTTGAACGCGTGGGCCTTCGTGCCGCGGTTGATCAGGATGAACCGGGCCATGACGCCCCGCTGCGCGCGCTTCGGGGTCATGCCGATCCTTGAATCCGTGATCATGACCTTGACGGTCACGACCGGAGGCGGCGCAGTCGTCTGGGGCGCAACAGAGCTTTGAGCCGCAGGCACGAGGGCCACGGCGCACGCCGCTGCAAGGGCGAAAAGGCGCCACTTCACAACCGATAGCGTAGCAACGCCTTTTGGCTCCTAAACCGGCACGACGCGTCCGCATCGCGGTGGCAGCCGTCGTCGCGGGGCTCCTCTCCGGTTGCGGAACGCAAGATGTCGACGGCACCTGGCAACTCCCCAACGGCGACCTCGCGGGCACACGCGCTGCGGTCGGATCGGCTATCGACACCGGAAACGCCGCGCGTCTGGAGGTGCGCTGGCGATTCGGATTGACGGCCGCACCGACGTTCTCGGGTGTCTTCGCGTCGACTCCCGTTGCCGACCGCGACACGGTGTATCTGCAGGATCTGCGCAGCAACGTGTACGCGGTCGATCGCTCGACCGGGACGCGGCGCTGGGCACATCGCTACCGCGCCTCGAACGACGGGCCGAACGGGCTGGCCGTGGACGACCGGCGCGTCTACGGCGCGACGGACTCCGACGCGTTCGCGCTCGCCGCCCCCACCGGCCGAGAGCTCTGGCGCCGCCATCTCACGAGCGCGCGCGAGCAGTTCGTCGACGTCGCCCCGGTCGTGTGGAACGGCATCGTGTTCGTGAGCACGGTCGGCTACTCGCCATTCGGGCGCGGCGCGATCTACGCGCTCGACGCCGCGACCGGCGCCGTGCGCTGGAAGTTCGTGACGATCGAGGAGCCGTGGCGCTATCCGCTCGAGGCGGGCGGCGGCGGGCTCTGATATCCCGTTTCGGTGGACGCCCGCGGCAGGCTCTACGCGGGAAACTCGAATCCGTCCCCGTGGGGCGGCACGCCGGAGCGGCCGAACGGTGGCGCGTTCCCCGGCCCGGCCCGGTACACGGACTCGCTGATCGTGGTCGACGCCCGCAGCGGTGACCTGCTCTGGTACGACCAGGTCACCCCGCACGACGTCCGCGACTACGACTTCCAGGCGACGCCGATCCTCGCGACTGTCGGGGGTGTCGATCTCGTCTTGGGGGCCGGCAAGGCCGGGCGGGTGATCGCCTGGGATCGCGGGACGCGGCGACGGCGCTGGACCACCGCGGTGGGATTGCACCGGAACGACCTCGGCCCACTGCCCCGGCGCCGCGTGACCGTCTGCCCGGGGCTGCTCGGCGGCGTGGAGACGCCGATGGCCTATGCGGACGGCCGGCTGTTCGTCCCCGTCGTCGATCTGTGCGGTTGGGGCAGTGCCACCTCCCGGCAGCAACTGACCACCGTCGATCCGTCGCGAGGGAGAGGCCGGCTCGTTGCCCTCGACGCGGCGACCGGTCGCATGCTTTGGGAGCGGCGCCTGCTCTCTCCTGACTTCGGCTGCGCATCGGTGTCGAACGACATCGTCTTCACGTCGACGTTCGACGGGTCCGTGTACGCGTTCGCCACCGACGACGGGGCCCTTGTCTGGCACGAACGGATGCGAGCGGGCGTGAACGCGTGCCCCGCCGTGGTGGGCGATCTGGTTCTCGTCGGCGCCGGAATCCGGCTGCCCCTCTTGACGACGCGTCGATTTTTCGTGTCGAAGGCGATCACGAGGCCGCCGCCGAGGTGCGCGATATATAGCCGGTTCCTCTTCGAGTCGACACTTGCGTAATCGAGCCGCGAGCTGCCGCCCGGGAGCGGGACGGTGGCGATCGTCTTGAGCGGCAGGGCGGCTGCGCCGAACGCGAGGGCGACGGCGGCACCCAGAGCTGTTGCCGCGCCTAGCGTGACGATTCCGCACGCCATCGCTCGGGAGCTCAAGAGCATGCGGCGGTAGTACCCGGGCTCTTGGGCATCAACCCGGCGCCGTCAGCGCGCGACCGCGCGCCCTGCGACCAGCGGCCGGACGATAGGCGGCGACTTCGGCAGCTCGCTCCGCTCGACCTCCACGAGATCGAACGGTGCGGCAGCGATTCGCTCGAGCGTCGCACGGTTCGGATGGCATCCGTCGGCGACGATCATCCACGGACGTTCGAGCCGGTCCTGCCACCGTGCGCGACGCGGATCGTCCGAGCGTACGTGTTCGACGAAGATCAGCTGCCCGCCGGGACGGAGGACGCGGTGGATCTCGTGCAGGACGTGATCGACGTCGTCGACCGAGCACAGCACGAGCGTGGATACGACGGTGTCGAACGACGAATCGTCGAAAGGCAACGCCTGGGCCGATGCCTGCACGACCGTGGCGTCCCGACCGGTCGCCGACGCGCGACGCCGCACGCGCTCGAGCATTCCCGGCGCCGGCTCCGTCACCACAAGCTCGTCGATGTCCGGCGGGTAGTGCGGGAGGTTGAAGCCCGTCCCGGCGCCGATCTCCAGAATGCGTCCCCGCGCGTGCGCGAGCGCGGCGGCGCGGTGGTCGGAGAAGTGCTTCTCCATACGCTTGCCCATGAACTCGTAGAGCGCCGGCCAGATCCGATCGTGAAAAACACCCATCGTCTAGTTTGCGAATCCTCTTAGTACGACGTCTTGCGCATCGACCTCGCGAAGCGCGCGCGTTCCTTTCTCGACTCGGAGCGGGCGCGAGCATCCTGCTTCCGCGCGAGGCGCTCGAGCTCGCGCTGCAGCTTGCCCCAGCTTTCGAAGCGCTCGACGTCCAATGTTCCGCCCGCGAGCGCTGCGCGCACCGCGCAGCCGGGCTCTTCCCGATGTGCGCAGTCGGCGAAGCGGCACTGCGCCGCGAGCGCATCGACGTCCGCGAACGCAGCCTGCATTCCTTCGTCTGCATCCCACAGTTGCAGCTCGCGCATGCCGGGGGTGTCGAGCACGAGCCCGCCTTCCGGCAGCGGCACGAGCTGCCGGTGCGACGTCGTGTGCCGGCCGCGGCCGTCGTCGCGGAGCCCCTGTGTCGCAAGCAGCTCCTCGCCCACGAGCGCGTTGACGAGCGTCGACTTACCGACGCCGGAGGAGCCGAGCAGTGCGGCTGTCCGGCCTGCCGGAACGTAAGAGCGCACGGTCTCGAGGCCGTCGCCGTGCGGTGCGCTCACCGCATGCACCGGTACGCCGAACGCGATCGACTCGACTTCGTACACACGCGGATCGACGTCGTCGCAGAGATCGGCCTTGGTGAGCAGGACGACCGGCTGCGCGCCGCTCTCCCACGCGAGCGTCAGGTAGCGCTCGATTCGCCTGACGTTGTAGTTCGCATCGAGGCCGCAGACGACGAAGACGACGTCGACGTTCGCGGCGACGACCTGCGGCTTCGTCTCTGCCCAGGCAACCTTGCGCGTGAACGCGCTGCGGCGCGGCAGCACCGCGTGGATCGTCGCGCGACCCTCGCTCGGACGAAGAGCGACCGCGACCCAGTCGCCGACCGCGGGATGCTCGTCACCGTGGCGCAGCCTGCCGGCGAGCTCGGCGCGGAGCTCGCCGTGCTCCGTATAGATCACGTACTCGCTGCGGTGCTCGACGGCCACGCGCGCGGGCGCGAGGCCTTCCTGCTTATGCGGGTCGAACGCGTCGACGAACGACGCGTCCCAACCCAGGGACTCGAGGTCCAGTTTGGGTGCCTCCTGAGAGTCGGGTTCCGGGGACGGCGCTACGAGCGCACGGAGGTGCCGGCAAGAACAGTCATATGTGCAGCACCTCCTCTCGTCGCGGGAACCTCATCGCAGGATACACGTGGTCTACGAGAAAGTCACCAGCGGCCGGCGAATCAACGCGGCGCCTTCTCTGCACGCGGCGTCTGGACACCGGAAGCGACCATCGGTCACGAGCGCCAGCGTGCGTCCGAACCACCGTTCACAGTCTGTGCGTGAGCCGCGGGGCATGCGTGCGCACAAAGCGAAAAGCGCTCGCTGCCGCTGCGGACTTCGCTCGAGCGCCTGTACCGCAACGCCCCGCAGGCACGCGCTAGCGTCACTCACCCCGAGGCGTGCGCAGATGCGCGTCTGGATGAGCGGGTCCTCCGGAATCGAAAGCGCAGCAGCGCTGACGCAGCCGTAGCGCTGCAGCCTGCGCAGTCCGCCGCACGCCCCGCGGATCGATTGCGCGCTGTCGATGATCGGCCCGAGCGCCTGCTCGGCGAAGTAGCGGAACCAGCAAGGACGTACATAGCCCAGATGCCCGTTGCACAGGAAGCGGGGCGATACGCCGTTAGCACGTCGCGTCGTTCCGTCGGCGCCGCGCAGCGAGATCCAGTAGTCGTGAAAAGCTCCTTGCGTGCAGTCCGGCGCCTGCTCGCCCAGCTTCCGGCACGAGTCGACCGCCTGGCGCAGCACGCCATGGTACGCGCGCATGAGCGCGTGTCCGATGCCGTGGACGCACGTGTAGGAGCGGTAGCGAGTCGGCAGGCGCATGCACTGCGCGAGCGCCGAACGTCCGCCGCTCACGATGATCTGCGGGCCGAGGTACATGACGAGGCCCATCCCGAAGCCCGCCGAACACGTCGGGTCGTTCGAGCGCGGGATGTAGCGCATGAGAGCGGCGAGCGTGACGTGGTGCTCGGCGCCGTAGCGTCGACCGACCTCGTGCATCAGCGCGTGGCAGTTGCCTGCGAGTGACGTGCCGGCGGCGCGCGCGCGGCGGTCGATTCGCGGCAACTCCGCGGCGGGATTCCCCGACCGGTCGACGTCCTGAAGCAACAGGCGGACGTAGCACGTCCACTGGGCGTCGAGTCTGCCGATCTGCTCGCACTGCCACAGCCACGGACGCGCCTCCGCTCTCGCGGTGCCGGCGGCGAGGACCGCGGCCGCGAGGGCGAGCACGCCGATTGCCGTGCTCCAGCGCATTCGTGCAGAGGGTACAGGCGCCCGCCGGGCCTGCCGCATTGGCCCGGCGAGCGAGTGCCTGTTGGTCAACGCTCAGGCGTCGAGTCCGTGCGCGCCGAGCGTCTTCCGCCGCGAATTCAAAGCAGAGACGGCGACGAAATGCAAGCGAGATTTCTCCACGCAATTTGACTGATTAATCAGTCGAGCGAATTTCGCTCATCGCTCGGCGGCCTGAGCACGGCGAACTGGTCGGTGACGGCCAACTCGCGCGAGCGGAAGCGGAAAACGGTGGCCGGCCGGCCGCCGTGCGGTCCGGGCGGACGCCGTTCCCCCGTGTCCTCCAGCAGCTCGCGCCGCACGAGGACGCGCTGCAGGTTTGTCGCCGAGACCTCGTGCCCGAGCGCGGCGGCGTACAGCTCGCGCAGCTCCGAGATGGTGAATGCGGGAGGAGCGAGCGCGAAGCCGACGTTCGTGTAAGACAGCTTCGCGCGGAGCCGCTCGCGGCCGGCGAGGACGATCTCACCGTGATCGAACGCCATCGGCGGCAATCGTTCGACCGGGTGCCACGTCGTGTCGGATGGGACGGCCGGGTCGGCGTCGGTCGGGACGAGGCCCAGGTACGCGGTCGCCAGCTGCCGCTCCCGTGGGTGTCGCGCCGGGTCGCTCCACGTCCCGAGCTGCTCGAGGTGAGACAGCTCCCGCACGTCCACCTTGGCCGCAAGGTGCCGCCGGATCGACTCCTCGAGCGTCTCGTCCGTCTCCAGATAGCCGCCGGGGAGCGCCCACGCTCCCGCGTCCGGCTCCTTCGCGCGCTGCCAGAGCAGCGTTTGCGTCGCCGAGCCACGCACTCGCAGCACGACGGCCAGGGCAACGTGGGTAGAATGGGCGGAGGTTTTCAACTGTGAGTCGGAAACTTACACCAGAGTACGACCTCGTCATCGTCGGCAGCGGCGTCGCAGGGCTCTACGGCGCCCTTTGCGCGGCGGCCGACGCATGCGTTCTGCTCGTGTCGAAGGGCCCGGTTCTCACGTCGTCGAGCTGGCTCGCGCAGGGCGGCGTCGCGGCGGCCGCCGCCGCCGACGACAGCGGCGAGTTGCACGCGGCGGACACGCTTCGTGCGGGGCGGGGGCTCTGCCGCGAGAGCGCTGTGCGCGCGCTGACGGTCGAGGCACCTGCGCGGATTGTCGACCTCGCCGACCTCGGTGTGCGGTTCGACTCCGAGCTCGGCCTCGAGGGCGGCCACTCGCGCCGGCGTGTGCACAGCGTCGGCGGCGCCCAGACCGGCCGCGAGATCTCGCAGGTTCTCGCGCGCGCGGTGCTTGCGCATCCGCGCATTGACGTGAGCGAGCGCGAGCGCGCCCTCGAGCTTTTGATGTGCGACGGACGGTGCGTTGGGCTTGTCACCGACGCGCGGACGATTAGATCGCGTGCGGTGCTGCTCGCGACCGGCGGCTACGCGGCGCTTTGGGGTCGCACGACGAATCCGGCCGGGTCGGTCGGCGAGGGCATCGCGATGGCGTTCCGTGCCGGTGCCGCCGTCGCAGACCTCGAGTTCGTCCAGTTCCACCCGACGGCGCTCGCCGGCTCTTCGCTGCTCTTGTCGGAGGCGCTGCGCGGCGACGGCGCGCTGCTCGTAGACGAGCACGGCGATCGGTTCGTCGAGGAGCTTGCGCCGCGCGACGTCGTCGCGCGCGCGATCGATGCGCGCGGCACGGTGCGGCTCGACCTGAGGCCTGTCGATCGTTCGCGCTTTCCGGCGCTGATGGAGCGCATCGTCGACGCGGGGTTTCATCCTGAATCGGAGCCCGTTCCGGTGGCGCCGGCCGCGCACTACACGATGGGCGGTGTCGTGACCGATCTGCACGGCGCGACGGAGGTGCCGGGCCTGTACGCCGCCGGCGAATGCGCGTGTACAGGCGTGCACGGCGCGAACCGTCTCGCCTCGAACTCGATGCTCGAGTGCCTCGTCTTCGGCCGCCGTGCCGCGTTGGCGGCACTCGAAGAACCGACCCTTGGCCAAGTGACAAAGTGTCACAAGGCGGATTTGGAGCCGCCGGTGACTCCCGAGTTGCGGGAGGCGCTCTGGGAGGACCTCGGCTTGATCCGCCATGCGGACGGGCTCGCGCGGCTGACGTCGTCGCCGCACCTGCTTGCATCGCTCGTCGCCCGCAGCGCGCTCGCGCGCGAGGAGAGCCGCGGTGGCCACTTCCGCACGGACTTTCCCGAAGAAGACCCGGCGTTCGAGGGACTGCACACCGTCATTCGCCCAGATTGCGAGCCGGAGCTCGAGCGATGGAGCTGACCGCCTTCGACGTCCGCGCGTTCCTCGCCGAAGATCTCGGTGACGGTGACGTGACGAGCGACGCGGTCGTGCCCGCCGACGCGCGCCTCGACGCCTCCTTGCTCCTGAAGGAGGAAGGTGTCGTCTGCGGGCTCGATGTGGCGGAGGCGGTGTTTCGCGAGCTCGACCCCGATGTCGCGTTCGAGTCGCTCGCGCGCGACGGCGACGCAGCGCGCGGCGAAGTGGCGCGCGTATCGGGCAACGCCCGCGCTCTCCTCACCGGCGAGCGAACCGCACTCAACCTGCTCGGCCGCCTCTCGGGCATCGCGACGCTCACCCGCCGCTACGTCGACGCTGTCGCCGGAACCGGCGCGACGATCCTCGACACCCGCAAGACGACGCCGGGCCTGCGCGCGCTGGAGAAGCTCGCCGTGCGCGCCGGCGGCGGCACGAACCACCGCTTCGGCCTCTACGACGGCGTCCTGATCAAGGACAACCACCTGCGGCTCGGCGGCGGTGTCGCACTCTCGGTGCGCAGTGCCAAGAGCACGGGCCTTCCGGTCGAAGTCGAGTGCGAGACGATCGCGGAAGTCCGCGCGGCACTCGACGCAGGCGCGGACACGCTCCTGCTCGACAACATGACTCCGAACGAGCTACGCGAGGCCGTGCAGTTCGCCGGCGGTCGCGCCAAGACCGAGGCATCGGGAGGCGTGAGCCTCAAGACCGTCCGAATGATTGCCGAGACGGGCGTCGACTACATCTCGATCGGCGCGCTGACACACGGCGCGCGCTCACTCGACGTTTCCATGGAGGTTCGATGACGACTGCGGAGATCACGCTCATGCACGAGGAGGTGAAGGCGCTCGCCCGGGAGCGCGGCGCCGTGATCCTCGCGCACAACTACCAGGTGCCGGAGGTGCAGGACGTCGCCGATTACGTCGGTGACTCGCTCGGCCTCTCGCGGCAGGCGGCCGCCACCGACGCTGACGCGATCGTCTTCTGCGGCGTCCATTTCATGGCGGAGACCGCGAAGATCCTGTCGCCCGAGAAGACGGTGCTGATCCCCGATCCGGACGCAGGCTGCTCGCTCGCCTCGTCGATCACGGCCGAGCAGCTGCGTCAGTGGAAGGCCGAGAATCCGGGCGCGGTTGTCGTGTCGTACGTGAACACGACCGCCGACGTGAAGGCGGAGACCGACTACTGCTGCACGTCGGGCAATGCGAAGGCCGTCATCGAGGCGATCCCGCGTGACCAGGAGATCCTCTTCCTGCCCGACATGTACCTCGGCCTGTGGCTGGAGAAGGTCACCGGCCGCAAGCTGAACATCTGGCTCGGCGAGTGCCACGTGCATGCCGGCATCCGGCCGGAGGACATCGAGCGCTGGCAGACGGAGGCGCCCGACGCGGAGCTGCTCGTGCATCCCGAGTGCGGCTGCGCGTCGCAGGCGATGGCGTTCGGCAACGAGCGCACGCACATCCTCTCGACGGAGGGGATGATCAACTTCGCGAAGCAGAGCTCGAAGCCGCGCATGCTGGTGGCGACCGAGATCGGGATCATCCACCGGCTCGAGAAGGAGGCGCCCGGCAAGCGCTTCGAGCCCGTGAACCGCAACGCGTTCTGCAAGTACATGAAGATGATTACGCTCGAGAAGCTGCGCGACTCGCTGCGCGACTGGAAGTACGAGGTGACGGTCGAGCCGGAGGTCGCCGCCCGCGCCCGCGGCGCGATCGAGCGGATGGTCGCCCTCGGTTAGCAAGCTAGAGGAATGCACGTCACCCTCTGCGATGTCGGCCCGCGGGATGGGCTGCAGAACGAGCCAGACATCCTCGCGCCCGCACTTCGCGCGGACCTCGTCAACCGACTCGCGGCCGCGCGTCTGCCGCGCGTCGAGGCCGCGTCGTTCGTTCGCGACGACCGCGTGCCGCAGATGGCGGGCGCCGAAGAGGTCGCGGCCGGGATCGAGCCGCGCGAGGGAACGGAGTATGCGGGCCTCGTCCTGAACCTGAAGGGCTACGAGCGCCTGCGCGAGACGAAGCTCGGCCGCGTCAACTGCACGCTGGCCGCGACCGAGTCCTTCAACCAGCGCAACGGCAACATGTCGCTCGACCAGGCGTTGACGCAGGCGATGGCGATCCTCGGCGTCTCCGAGCTGCCGACGACGGCGACGGTCAGCGTCGCGTTCGGCTGCCCCTTCGAGGGACGCGTCGATCCGGGGCACGTCGCCGCGCTCTGCGAGCAGCTCGAGGCGGACGAGGTCGCCCTCGCGGACACGATCGGCGTCGCCACGCCGACGCAGGTCAAGCGCCTTGTCGAACAGGTCCGCGCCGAGGGACGAGACGTAGGCGTGCATCTCCACAACACGCGCAACAGCGGTTACGCGAACGCCCTCGCCGCGCTCGACGCAGGCGCCACGGTGCTCGATGCCTCGGTGGGAGGACTTGGTGGATGTCCGTACGCGCCGAAGGCCACGGGGAACATCGCCACGGAAGACCTCGTCTATCTGTTGGAGGGCGAAGGCGTCGAGACGGGCGTCGACCTGGACGCACTCGTGCGTATCTCCGAGTGGCTCGAACAAACGCTCGGGCGCCGGCTCGAGGGCTACGTGTACCGCGCCGGGCCATGGGCGCCCTGAGCGCGCAGGACCTGCGGCGCATGCAGCGGCTCGTACAGGAGGTGTGGGCCGAGCGCGGCACGAAGTCGGCGCACCACATCGGAGACCTTGCCTGGCAGCGCTTCCAACACATCGTTCACGAAGACGGATGGCGGACGCAGCTCTGGGAAGACGGAGCCGACGTCGTCGCCTACGGCTGGCTGCTCGAGGACGGCGTGCTCGACTTTTGCATCCACCCACGGCGGCCCGAGTTGCTCGACGAGGTGCTCGACTGGGCCGACGCGCGCGAGACGAGCGCACTCGACGCGGACGCTGACGCGGCTGCGGCTTTCGAGCGCCACGGGTACCGCCGGGCGGCTGACGACGAGCCCTTCTTCGTCCACCTCGCCCGCGACCTCGGAGACGTTCCCGCAGTCGACGAGCCCGAGGGCACCACGTTGCGCACCGTCGGCGAGGACGACGTCGAAGAACGCGTCGCGGCACACCGCAGCGCGTTCCACCCTTCGCGCGTGATGGTCGCGAGCTACCGAAACGTGATGCGCGCGTGGCCATATCGCGGGGATCTGGATTGCGTGGCGGTGACGGCCGACGGACGCGTCGCCGCCTACTGCCTCGCGTGGCTCGACGAGGAGAACCGCGTCGGCGAGCTCGAGCCCTCGGCACGCATGCCGACTTCCGCCGCCGCGGCCTCGCGCGGGCGGTCTCTGCGTTCGCGCTGCGCCGCCTGCAAGAGGCCGGCGCCGTCCTCGCGGTGGTCTACGCACGCGGTGACGCCGCATACCCGACTCCCAAGCTCCTGTACGAGTCGCTCGGCTTCCGCACGCACGCCCGGACGATCACCTTCAGGCGTAACGTGACGGCGTGAACCGTCTCGCCCAGGAGTCGAGCCCGTACCTCCTCCAGCACGCGGAGAACCCGGTCGACTGGTACGCGTGGGGCGAAGACGCGTTCGCGAAGGCGCGTGCTGAGGAGAAGCCGATCCTGCTCTCGATCGGCTACGCCGCCTGCCACTGGTGCCACGTGATGGCGCACGAATCGTTCGAGGATCCCGGCGTCGCCGCGGTCATGAACGAGCACTTCGTGAACGTCAAAGTTGACCGCGAGGAGCGGCCCGACGTCGACTCGCTCTACATGGATGCCGTCGTCGCGCTCACCGGCAGCGGCGGCTGGCCGATGACCGTCTTCCTCACGCCCGAGGGCGAGCCGTTCCTCGGCGGCACGTACTTCCCGCCCGAGCCGCGGCACGGGCTGCCGGCTTTCCGCCAGGTGCTCCTTTCGGTCTCGCGGGCCTACCGCGAGCAGCACGCCGACATCGTGCGGCAGGCACAGGCGCTGACCGACTCGGTGCGCGCGTCGGCTCGCATCGAGGCTTCGCGCGAGCCGCTTACGGAGTCAGTGCTGGACGAGGCCGTTCGGGGTCTCCGCTCCGGGTTCGACGAGCGCTGGGGCGGGTGGGGGCATGCGCCCAAGTTTCCGCAGGCCTCGACGATCGAGTTCTTGCTCCGCCGCGGCGAGTTCGAGCCGGCGGCGAAGACGCTCGACGGAATGGCGCTCGGCGGCATGTACGACGTGCTCGGCGGCGGCTTCCACCGCTACTCGGTCGACGAGCGGTGGCTCGTGCCGCACTTCGAGAAGATGCTCTACGACAACGCGCTGCTCGTCCCCGTGTACCTGCACGGCTGGCTCGTGACGGGGAAGGAGCGCTTCCGCGAGATCGTCGAGGAGACGGTGACGTACATGCTGCGCGAGCTCGCTCTGCCGGAGGGCGGGTTCGCATCCGCGCAAGACGCCGACACGGACGGGGTCGAGGGCCTGACGTTCACCTGGACGCCCGACGAAGGCGTGCCGCAGGAATTCCTCGAGCCGTTCGAGCACGGGCGCTCGATCATCCGGGGCGAGCTGCCGCGGGAGCTGAAGGCGGAGCTACTCGAGCGTCGCGAGCGGCGGCCGAAGCCGTTGCGCGACGACAAGGCGATCGCGGCCTGGAATGGTCTCGCGCTCGCCGCGCTCGCGGAAGCGGGCGCGCGCTTGCAGAACGACGAATGGCTCGATGCGGCGCGCCGTCTCGGCGACTTCCTGCTCGGTCCGCTTTCGACGCCCGAGGGCCGCCTCTTCCGGACGTACCGGAACGGCGTTGCGAAGAACACGGGCTTCCTCGACGACTACGCCGACGTAGCGCACGGCTTGTACGAGCTGCACGTCGCGACGGGCGAGGCACACTGGCTCGACGCATCGCGGCGGCTGGCCATGCTCGCGGTAGAGCTCTTCGGCGACGACGAGCGCGGCGGGTTCTTCCTGACGCCGTCCGACGGCGAGGAGCTCGTCGCACGGAAGAAAGACTTCGACGATCACCCAACGCCGTCGGGCAACTCGATGCTCGCGTACGTCCTGCTGCGGCTCGCGCGCATCTACGGCGACGCGGAGCTCGAGCGGCGCGCAGTCGACGTGTTCCGCCTCGTCGTGAACGGACTACGCCGTGCGCCCTCAGCCTTCGGCTGGTCGCTGTGCGCGCTCGACCTTCACTTCTCGCCGCCTCGGGAGCTCGCGGTTTTCGCCCAACCTGACGACGAAATCGCGCGCGCAGCGCTGACGCCGTGGCAGCCGAACGCGGTGGTCGCCTTCGGCCCGGCCGACGGCGTGCCGCTCCTCGAAGGGAAACATCGCGTGGACGGTAAGCCGACCGTCTACGTGTGCGAGAACCTCGCCTGCCGCGCGCCGGTGACCGATCCCGCTTTGCTCTAGCGCAGAGCTTCAGGTATGCGTCAACCTCGCCGTCTAAACATGGGTTGACGTTCGCCGATCACGCCGCCGACGCGGCCGGGAGGCTCGCGTCGCCGGCCGGCACCTTTACGAGCGTCGTGCGGCGAGGCGCCGGCAGCAGGCTGACGATTCCCACGGTCACGAGGACGCCGAGCCACTGCGTCCACCGCAGCTGGGCGTCGAACGCGACGTAGCCGACGATCACGGCAGTCACCGGGTACGTGAGCTCGGCGAGCGATGCGAGCATCGCAGGGGTTCGCTGCAGCCCGAGGTAGTACAGCGTCAGCGCGGCGAGGCCCGTGACGAGCGCGAGATATGCGATCCATAGCGAATCGTGCGCGCCGGCGTATGCCGATGCCCCGAGGATCGGCAGCGCAGCTGCGCTTGCGACGAGGCCGAAGGCAAACCGAAGCGTCACGATCTGCTCGAAGGAGATCCGCCGGGCGAGGTAGCGGCCGAAGACGGTACCCAGAGCCCACAAAAACGCGGCGCCGAGCGCCTCGACGATCGGCTCCAAGCCGCGCGCATGTACGTCGAACGGGTGGGGAAACGCGATCAGCCACACCCCCGCGAGCGCGGGGAGGAGGAACCAGGCGAACCGTCGCCTCGGTTCCTCGCCAAGCACGATCCACGCACCTGCAATCGCGACGAGCGGCTGCACCTTTTGCAGGACCACGGGCGTGATCGGATCGCCGTGAACGAAGGCCTGTGTGAAGAGGATCGTTGCGACCGCCGAGGCGCCCGCGCCGACCGCCACCGCCGCGACAATGTAGCGCGCTCCGGCCCGCGCGAGCGCACGGAGCGCCGGCACGAGCAGCGGCAGCGTCAGCAAGACGAGCAGCACGTGCTCGCCGAAGACGACGGTCGCCGCGGAGGTCGACTGTGCGAGCGGCCGGCGGAAGAGCGCGTCGGTGCCCCACATCGCCGCCGCCGTCGCCACGAGGACGACCCCAGGGATCATTGCCAGCCGCCGGCCCATTCGTTTCGAGCCTAGCTAGTCACTGCGATGGGCCGGAACGAACCGCGGGCCTGGCTCGTCTGCAAAGCGCGTGACGATTCGACCCGCGAGCGATTCGTCGCGGACGAGGTCGATCACGATTGCTGCGATCTCTTCGGCGGGGACGAGCGGCGGCACCTTCGCCCGCTCCTCCGGCGTCATCGCGGCAAGGCTCCGCTGCACCGCGGGCGTATCGACCCAGTCGGGGCAGACGCAGTTGACGCGCACACCGTCGCGTTCCCCAAGCGCCGCGCTCAGCCGCACGACGGCCGCCTTCGCGGCTGCGTATTCGGGACTGGAGTAGGCCTTCGTTCCGAGTCCGGCAACCGAGGAGATGTTCACGATCGCCCCGACGTGCCCGCGCATGGCCTCGAGGGCGAGCTGTGTCGCGAGCATCAGCCCTGTCAGGTTGACCGCGAGCGTCCGTCGCCACTCGTCCGCGGGCGCTTCGGGAAACGCGGTGCCGGCACCGCCGGCGTTATTGACGAGCACGTCGAGCCTGCCGAGCTCGTCGAGCGTCCAACGCACCATCGCCTGCACATCGGCAACGACCGCCACGTCCGCGCGAACGAAAGCCGCTCGGCCCGCGGCCGCCTCGATCACGGCGACCGTCTCCCGACCTGCGGCGACATCGACGTCGGCGACGGCGACGTCGGCGCCCTCTGCCGCCAGCCGCACAGCGATCGCACGTCCGATCCCGGCGCCGGCGCCCGTCACCAGCGCCACGCGCCCGGCGAGCTCCATCACGTCTCGAGCGCGAGCACGTCGTCGAGCGTTTCCCGTCGCCGGATCACCTGCGCTTCGCCGTTCGCGACGAGCACCGCCGCCGGTCGGGGCACCGCGTTGTAGTTCGACGCCATTGCGAGTGTGTAGCCACCCGTCGCCGGCACGGCGAGGAGATCCCCGCGTCTCGGGTCCGCCAGCTGAACCGTGTCGATCAGAACGTCCCCCGACTCGCAGTGCTTCCCGACGACGCCGTAAGTTCCCGAAGCCTTCGCGTCCATCCGCGTCGCCACGACAGCCGTGTAGCGAGCGTCGTAGAGCTGTGGCCGAGCGTTGTCGGAGATGCCGCCGTCGACGGCGACCCACGTCCGGTCGCCGGAGCGCTTCACGCTTCCGGTGCGGTAGAGCGTCACTCCTGCGTGAGCGACGAGCGAGCGTCCCGGCTCGAGGATCACCTGCGCCGGGACCTCGAGTGCGCCGAGCAGCGCCCCGACGAACTCGTCGATCGACGGCGCGCGTTCGCCCGGCTGCGTCGGCACGCCGAGCCCGCCGCCGAGGTCGACAACGCGCGGCGTCCAGCCGGATTCCTCGAGGAAGCGGTTCAGCCAGGCGACCGTCTCGCGCGCGGCGGCGACCGCGAGCAGCTGCGACCCGACGTGGACGTGCAGCCCGTCGACCTCCGGCGCGAGCGCGGCCGCCTCCTCGGGCGAGACGCCGAACTTCGAGCCGAAGTGTCCGGTGCGGATCGATTCGTGCGTGTCCGCCTCGATCCCCGGCGTGATCCTGATGAGCATCCGTTCGACGCCCGCTGCGCGCGCGCGGTCCAGCTCCTCGACCGAGTCGAGCACCACGTAAGCGGCGCGTGCGTCCACGGCCGCGGCGAGCTCTTCGTCCGACTTGTTGTTGCCGTGCACGACGAGCCGCCCGGACGGCACGCCGGCCCGCTGCGCGAACCGCAGCTCGCCCAGCGTCGAGACGTCTGCGCCCAGGCCTTCTTCTGCGAGCAGGCGCAGGATCGCGACATTCGGAAACGCCTTCGTCCCGTAGACGACGAGCGCATCCGGCGCGGCCCCGCGATACGCACGTGCGCGAGCGCGGATCGTCTGATCGCAATAGACGACGAGCGGCGTGCCGAACCGGTCGGCGAGCGCCGTTGCGCCGACGCCGCCGACGATCAGCTCGCCGTCGGCGACCTCGGCCGAGTCGGGGAAAAGCTGGAGCGCCTAATCCTCCCACGTCCAGTTCGGATCCGGCGCGTCGCCGTCACCGGGGCCGGTGTTCGGAGCGCCGATGGCGATCACCTCCGCCCCTTCAGGGCCGCTCTTGATCCCGCGCATCACCTGGGGCGGCACGCGCACCGCGCTCCACGGCTTCAGCTCGATCAGGTCGTCACCGACCTTCATGCGCGCAGAGCCGTGCACGAGCACGTAGATCTCCTCCTGGCGCTTGTGCCGGTGGCCGTGCGCCTTGACCTCGGGCGCGAAGCGGAGGTAGCTGACCCCGCAGTGCTCGCAATCGAGAGCCACGCGTGCGAAGCGGATGTTGAACTCCGCGGGGTCGAGCCCGAGGTTCACCGCCTGGTCCTCGACCTCCAAGAGATTGACGTGAGCGTAATCGGCCAATGGACGAACTCCTTCTCGCGGGGGACGGTGCGACCGTATCAACGTGCAGCGAGCAGCTCGGAGACGGTCGCGAACGCGTAGCCGTCTGCCGCCAGTCGCTCGAGCAGTGCGGGAAGCGCCGCGAGGGTGCTCGCGCGCGGGTTGCCGTCGTTCGACTCCCGCTGCCCGTCGTGGAGGAGCACGATGGCGCCCGGCTCGACCTCCGCCCTCACCTGCGCGACGATCTCGCGTGGGTCGTCAGGGTCCTGCCAGTCGAAGGACTGCACCGACCACAGAACCGTCGCGGCGAGGCCGCACTCGGCGGCGACGCGGGCAAAGCGACCGGGATCGGAGCCGTACGGCGGCCGCATGAGCGCCGGTCGTCTGCCGGCGACGCGCTCGATCACGTCGTTCGTGCGCGCCACCTCGTCGCGCAGCGTCGCCAGCTCGCGCGTGCGGTCCGCGTCGACGTGCGTCCAGGTGTGGTTTCCCAGCTCGTGCCCGCGGGCCGCGGTGGCGCGCACGATGTCAGGCAGCTGCTCGACCCAGGAGCCGATCATGAAGAAGGTCGCGCGGACGCCGAACGCGTCGAGTGCGTCGAGAACTCCCGGCGTCGTGCGCGAGGGGCCGTCGTCGAATGTCAGCGCGATTCTGCGACGGTCCGTCGCTCCGCAGGAGATCAGTCGAGGCTCAATCAGTCCACCAGCCCGGGTTCATCTGCGCGTCGCCCGACCCCGCGTTCGGGGCGCCGAACAGGATGATCTTCGCGCCCTCAGGCCCGCCTTCGAGGTTGCGCATCGTCTCCTTCGCGATACGCACCGCGTCCCACGGATTCAGCTCGAGGATCTCGTCGTCGAGCTTCAGGCGTGCGCTTCCGTCGACGACGATGTAGACCTCCTCCTGCTCGTTGTGCATATGTCCGAACGGAACGCGGAAGTTCGGCTCGAGCCTGAAAAAGCTGACGCCGGCGTTTTGCAGCTCGAGTGGCACGCGCGCCGCGCGGTATTCCATGTCCGGCGACATGTCGAACTTCGGCGCCTGATCCTCGACATCTTTCTTCAGGTTCAGCTTCGTGTAGTCGGCCATCGAACCTCCTCGTCGCGAGTGGCTCCGACGTTAACGACTTGCTAAAGTCCGGTCCAAGATGAACCGGCAGGAGCTCCTTCACTAGCGCAGGAAGCCCCGGCGACGCAGGTCGCGCTGAGCTTCCCACGGCCTCTCGGACGAGAGGCTTTTTTGTATCCATGGACAGATACCAGCCCGAAAAGATCGAGAAGAAGTGGCAGCGCGTCTGGGAAGACGAGCGGACGTTCCACACGCCGAATCCGCCGCCGGGCGGGGGCGACGAGCGTCACTGGTACCAGCTCGAGATGCTGCCGTACCCCTCGGGCAGGGACATGCACATGGGGCACGTCCTCAACTACACGCTGGGCGACGTGATCACGCACTATCGCCGGCGCACCGGCTGGACCGTCGTCCATCCGATGGGCTGGGACGCCTTCGGACTGCCCGCCGAGAACGCCGCAATCCGCGAGGGAGGGCACCCGCGCGAGATCACCGAGCGCAACATCGCGACCATGCGCGCGCAGATGAAGCGGCTCGGCTGGGCGATCGACTGGGAGCGCGAGGTCTCCTCCCACGAGCCGGACTACTACCGCTGGACGCAGTGGCTGTTCCTGAGGTTCTACGAGCGCGATCTCGCCTATCGCAAGGAGGCCCCGGTCAATTGGTGCCCGTACGACCAGACGGTCATCGCGAACGAGTACGTGGTCGACGGTCGCTGCGAGCGCTGCGGCACGCCGGTCGAGCTGCGCAACCTGACGCAGTGGTTCTTCCGCGTGACGGCGTACGCGGACGAGCTGCGCGAGTACGAATTGCCGCCCGGCGGGATGTGGCCGGAACGGACGAAGACAATCCAGCGCAACTGGATCGGACGCAGCGAAGGGGCGGAGATTCTGTTCCGCGTCGAGGAGCTCGACATCGACATCCCGGTGTTCACAACGCGACCGGACACGCTGTTCGGCGCGACGTTCTTCGTCGTCGCGCCCGAGCACGCGTTCGTCGACGCGCACGCGAGCGAAGAGGCAAAGGCGTACGCCCGGCACGCCGGTGCGCGGCGCGCCGAAGACCGCGCAGCCGACGAGACGAAGACGGGGGTCTTCTCCGGGCACTACGTGACGAATCCCGTCAACGGCGAGCGTCTCCCGATCTACGTCGCCGATTACGTGCTGATGGATTACGGAACGGGCGCGATCATGGCCGTTCCGGCACACGACGAGCGCGACCGCGAGTTCGCGGAGACGTTCGAGCTGCCGATCGTCGAGGTGATCGACGAGGAGGGTCGCCTCGTCAACTCGGGCCGGTTCGACGGGCTGGAGGCATCGCTCGGCGCCACCCGGATCGTGGAGTGGCTGCGCGACCAGGGGCGCGGCGCGTCTGCCGTCTCCTACCGCCTACGCGACTGGAGCTTCTCGCGCCAGCGGTACTGGGGCTGCCCGATCCCGATCATCTACTGCGACAACTGCGGCACGGTGCCGGTACCCGACGAGGACCTGCCCGTCCTGCTGCCCGAGGTCGAGGACTACCAGCCGCGTGGCAAGCCGCCACTGGCTTCGAACGAGGAGTGGATGCGCGTTCCCTGTCCCCGCTGCGGCAAGGAAGGACGGCGCGAGGCCGACACGATGGACACGTTCGTCGATTCGTCGTGGTACTTCCTGCGCTACGTCGATCCGCGGAATGACCACGCGCCCTTCGACCGCGCGATCGTCGACTACTGGCTGCCGGTCTCGCAGTACATCGGCGGCATCGACCACGCGACGGGGCACCTCCTGTACTCGCGCTTCTTCGTCAAGGCGCTGAACGACATGGACCTGCTCGGCTTCCGCGAGCCGTTCGCGCGCCTGTTCCACCAGGGCTGGGTGCAGATGGGCGGCTCGAAGATGTCGAAGACGAAAGGCAACGTGACCGGGCCCGAGGCGCTCGTCGAGGAGTGCGGCGCCGACGCTGTGCGCCTGTACATCCTGTTCATGGGCCCCGCCGACCAGGACATGGAGTGGACCGCCACCGGAATCGAGGGGATCGCCCGCTTCCTGCGCCGCCTGTGGCGCGTGGTGCACGAGGTCGCAGAGCAGGCGCCCGCGGAGGGCGCAGTCGGTCCCCTGACGCGGCAGGCGCATGCGACGATCGCGCAAGCGACCGACGACATCGCCCGCCGCTTCCAGTTCCACACGCCGATCTCAGCCGTGATGAAGCTCGTGAACGCTCTGGCGGACGACCCCGCGGCGCCGGACGCCCGCTTCGCCGCGGAGACGGCCGTGAGCCTCATTCAGCCCTACGCGCCGCACGTCGCGGAAGAGCTCTGGCAGTCGCTGGGCCACGAGCGTCTGTGGGAGCACCCGTGGCCGCAGGCGGACCAGACCCTGCTCGAGCGCGACACGTTCGAGCTGGTCGTCCAGGTGAACGGGAAGGTGCGCGATCGTTTCGAGGTCGACGCAGCGCTCGCCGAGCAGGAGCTCGTCGCCCGCGCGCTCGAGTCGGAGAAGGTGCGGTCGCACCTGAACGGGAAGCAGGTCCGGAAGACGATCGTCGTTCCGGGCAAGCTCGTGAACCTCGTCGTCGGTTAGCGGATACCTGTGTCGATCTCGAAGTTCACGCGCCGGTCGAGTCCGGCGCGGACGCGCACCGTGCTCGGCTGCGGCCTCGTCCCGAACGGCCGCTGGTTCGTCTTGACCGAGTAGACGCCCGCCGGAAAACGAACGCGATAGCGACCCTGATCATCGGTCACGGTGCTGCGGGTCTTGCCGTTACGCGTGAAGAACAGCGTGACGTGTTTCGCCGGCGCCGTGCACGGCTTCCCGACGATGCAGACCGGTGTCGTCGGCCCTCGCACCACGGTCCCGTGCAGCGTTCCGAGCAGGAGCGACAGCGCTGTCGCGAGGGCGAACATTCCACCGAATCGTGACAGACACGTGACACGGTCGGCGCCACGATTGTCTGCGTGCCGGACGTCCAGCTCTCACGGCGCGCGCTCGTCCTTGGCGCGGTGGCGCTTGCGCTGGCCTTTGCGCTCGCGAGCCGGTTGCTGCGCGACGCCGGAACCGCCTACGAGGCGCCCGCGCCTGCCGCCGCGACGCGGCGGGCGGCGCCGGCGCAGTTGCTCGTCGTCCACGTCGTCGGCGCGGTGCGCCGCGCGGGCCTGTATCGCCTGCCGGCCGGCTCGCGGATTGCCGACGCGGTCGCGCGCGCCGGCGGTGCGACGAAAAGGGCCGATCTCGCGCTCGTCAATCTCGCGGCTCCGGTGGCGGACGGAACGCAGATCGTCGTGCCGGCACGGGCGGCCCGAGCGGGCGGCGGTAGCGCCGCGGCACCTGCGGCCGGGCCGGTGCATCTGAACACGGCGACGCTCGAGGACCTCGACGCGCTGCCGGGTGTCGGGCCGGTGACGGCGCAGAAGATTCTCGACTACCGCCAGCAGCACGGCGCGTTCGCCAACGTCGACGAGCTCGACGCAATTCCGGGCATCGGGCCGACGCGGCTCGACCAGCTGCGCGAGCTGGTCGCTCCCTGACCGTTCGGGCGCCGCACGCGCTCGTCGCCGCGCTCTGCCTCGGCGTCGCATCCGCGAACGTCGCGCGATTGGCTTCTCCGGTGCTTGCGGTCGCCGCGGTCTGCGTGGCGGCGTGCGCAGCACTCGTGGACGAGCAGCGGCGCGTGATCGTGCTGGCGGCCGCACTCGCGTGTGCCGGCTGGTGGTGGGGCAGCGTGCGCGTGTCCGCACTCGACCGCAGCGTCCTCGCGCCGCGCGTCGGAACGGCCGAGCGATCGCTACTCGAGGTGACGGCGCCGCCGCGCCGCAGCCGCTATCGCCTCCGCGTCAGCGTCGTCGTTCGACGCTTCGGCAGCGCGCGCGTTCACGAGGCGGCGCTGCTCGAGCTGCCTCCGGGACGCGCACCGCCGCAGGGAGCGCTCGTCTCCGCGGTCGTGACGGTGGAGCAGCCGCGCGGCCCGGACAAGGGCTTCGACGAGCGAACCTGGCTGCGGCACAAGGGCATCCATGTCGTGCTTCGGGCCGATCGCTGGCGCGCCGTGGGTTCGCGGCACGGTCTCGGCGCGGTGGCGGACCGCCTTCGGGCGCGCATGAGGGCGTCGTTGGCGCGCGGCGCATCCGGTGAGCGGGAGGCTGTCCTCGAGGGGGTCGTGCTCGGCGACGACCAGGCGGTTCCCAAGGAGTTGCGCGACCGCTTCCGCGCGTCGGGGCTATACCACCTCCTGGCGGTCTCCGGCCAGAACGTGGCGCTCGTCGCCGCCGGCTCGTTGCTGCTCGCTCGGCTGGTCGGCCTCTCGCGCCTGGTCGGCGAGATCGGCGCGCTCGTGGGCATCGCTGCCTACGTTCTCGCGGTCGGCGCGCAACCGTCGGTCGTGCGCGCGGGCGTCGTCGGCGCGCTCGGCTCACTCGCGTGGATCGCTGCGCGCCAGCGCGATCGCTGGCACTTCCTGCTGCTCGCCGCGCTGGTCCTGCTCGGGTGGAATCCGTACACGCTGCTCGATGCCGGCTTCCAGCTCTCGTTCGCGGCAGTCGTGTCCATCTTCCTCTTCGTCAGGCCGCTGCTGCGCGTGCTCGAGGGCTACCCGCTCCCGCACTGGCTCGCGGAGGTGATCGCGGTCTCGACGGCGTGCGGTGTGGCCACGGCGCCGGTCCTGTGGCTGCAGTTCCATTCGCTGCCGCTGCTCGCCGTGCCCGCGAACGCGCTCGCGGCGCCGGCGATGGCGCCGTTGCTCGCCCTCGCGCTGGTCGCTGCGCTCACCGACTCGGCATCGCCGAGAATCGCAGGCGTCCTCGCCGGTCTCGCCGGCTGGTGTGCGGCCTGGCTCGCGCTGTGCGCGCGCCTCGTCGGAGGCCTGCCGTTCGCGCAGGTCAGCTCGAACCGGGGCGGTGTTGCGCTCGCCGCCTGCGGCCTCCTCGGCTCGGCCTATGCTTGGCGTCGATGGCGGAGCTCGAGCCGGTCTACCTGATCTCCGGCAGCGACCGACCGAAGATTCGCGTCGCGCTCGAGCGTCTCCGCAACCGCTTCGAGGAGGGAGCGGTGGAGGTGCTTGCGGCGGCCGAGCACGGGGCGGAGGACGCGGTTGCCGCCTGCAACGCGCTCGGTCTGTTCGGCGGCGAACGGAGGCTCGTGATCGTCGAGGACGTCGACGGCTGGAAGGCCGCGGACGCAAAGGTGATCGCGGAGTACCTGAAGAACCCGGCGCCGGAGACGGTGCTCGCGCTCGTCGCGTCCGAGGTGAAGAAGGAGTCGGCGCTCGCCAAGGCGTGCGCGAAGGCCGGCAGCGTGCTCGTCTACGACGCGCCCAGAAAGCGGGATCTGCCGAGTTGGGTGGCCAAGCAGTTCGAGCAGCACGGGACGAGCGCGGACCGCGACGCGTGCCGGCTGCTGGTCGCGATGGTCGGCGAGGACCCAGAGCAGTTGCGCAGCGAGATCGAGAAGCTCGCGACCTGGTCGGGCGGCGAGCCGGTGAGCGAGGCGGACGTTCGACTGCTCGCATCGCTCTCCGCTGAGACGTCGGTGTTCGTTTTGACCGATGCGTGGGGGAGGGGCGACACGGCGGCGGCGCTTGCCTCGGTCGAGTCGCTGCTCGAGCGCGCGGGCCCGCGCGAATTGCCGAGGCTCGTCGCGCTGCTCGCGAATCACGTCGGCCGCGTGCGCGCTTGTCAGGCTCTCGCGGCGGCGGGAGTGCCTGCGAGGGAAGCGGCCTCGCGACTGAAGATGCATCCGTTCGCCGCCGAGAAGGCCTTCGTGCACGCGGCGAACTACGCACCCGACGAGCTGGCGCACGCGGTCGTCCGGCTCGCCGAGCTCGACCTGGCGCTCAAGGGTGGCAGCCGCCTCGGCGGCGAGCTCGAGTTCGAGCGAGCGCTAGTCGACGTGACGCGCTCGTCGAGCTAAGAAGCCGGGCCGGCGCCGGCCGCGAGCCGGTCGGCTTGCGACTTGCGCCGTGCGGCCGTGTTCTTGTGGATCGCGCCGCGCGCAGCGGCGCGGTCGAGCCACGAGACGAGCTTCTTGTGCTCCTCGGCCACGCGTGCCTGGTCACCCTCGGTAGCAGCCGCCTGCAGCCGCCGTGCGAGCGTCTTCGCGGTCGAGCGGAAGCGGAGGTTCTCGAGCCGCTCCTGAGCGGCGGTGCGGACGCGCTTCTTCTGTTGCTTGATGTTCGCCATATCGAGAAAACGCCCGCAGGCTTGCGGGCGGGAGCGATCGTAGCAGAGCAGCAGTGACCTGACTTTTGGGCCGAGGCCCACGGGGCACCCCAGCCCACCACCCAGCGGCGATCGTAATCGGGAACGGCGTGCGCCGACGTGCAGAGTTCGTGCCGAAAACGCCGCACGCACGCGCGCAAGAGTCGGCCAGTCGCCTCCTTATACTCGGCGCGTGGAGCAGCGAGCCACGGGCCGCCGGCTCGCCTGGTCGACGGCGATGTTCTCGCTCGCTACCGGGCTCTCCCGCGTCTTCGGTCTCGTGCGCGAGATGGTCGCCGCCTACTACTTCGGTGCGGCGGGCAAGATTAACTCGTTCACGGTCGCCTTCCAGGTGCCGAACCTCGTTCGCGCACTGGTTGCGGACGCCGCGCTCTCCTCGGCCTTCGTCCCAGTTTTCAGCGATCTGCTGGAGAAAGGGGAACGGAAGCGCGCGTGGCGCGTCGCCTCGAGCCTCTTCTGGCTGATGCTGCTCGGACTTGGCGCGCTGACTTCGCTGTTCATCCTCGTCGCGCCGCTGCTGATGCGCCCGTTCCATCCGGTCGATCTCGACCTGACAGTCGGGCTGTCGCGCGTGCTCTTCCCAACCGTCGCGCTGCTTGGCGTCTCGGGGATCATCGTCGGAATCCTGAACAGCTACGACGAGTTCAGCATCCCCGCGCTGACGCCGGTTCTCTGGAACGCGGCGATCATCGCCGGGCTGGCGCTCGGCGTGCCGCACGCGCACGGCGCCGACGGAAAGCTCTACGTCTACGCGGCCTCGATCCTCGTCGGCACGGTGCTGCAAGTGCTCCTTCCGATCCCGTGGCTCCGCGGCCGTGACGACCGGCTGCGCCTCGTGATCGACTGGCGCGACCCAGCCGTCGCTCAGACCTTCAAGCTGATGCTGCCGGTCACGCTCGGACTTGGACTGATCAACGTCAACGCCGTGATCGACACCCTCTTCGCCTCCCGCCTGATCGACAACCAGCTCGCTCCGACGGCAATCGACAAGGCCTTCCGCGTCTACATGCTGCCGCAGGGAATGTTCTCCGTCGCGGTCGCCACGGTGTTGTTTCCTGCGCTCTCGCGGCTCGCGTCGCGCCGGGACATCGACGGCTTCCGCGACACGGTCGGCCTCGGCCTGCGTCAGATCGCGTTCTTGCTCGTTCCCGCCAGCGTCGCGACGGCCGTCCTGGCTGAGCCGATGGTGCGGCTGCTCTACCAGCGTGGCCGCTTCTCTCCTTCGCAGACGGCCGTCGTCGCAGGCGCCCTCGCGGCATTCAGTCTCGGTCTCACGTTCAACGGCGCGATGTTGATGCTGAATCGCGCCTTCTTCAGCCTCCAGTCGAATTGGGTACCGACCATGGTGGCGCTCGCCAACCTCGCGATCAACGCTGCACTCGACGCGGCGTTTTTCTCGTTCGGCTTCTGGGGCATTCCGCTCGCCACGTCGCTCGTGAACATCGCCGGTACCGCAGCCCTGCTCGTCTTGCTGCGCCGGCGAATCGGCAGGATCGAGGCGCGCGAGACGGGACGGGCGGTCGCGCTCATCACCGCCGCGTCCGTCGTCCTCGCCGCCGTCGCGTGGCCCGTCTGGGATGTGCTTGACGGAGCGCTCGGTCGTTCCACCGGCGCGCAGATCCTGTCGCTCGGCGTGGCGCTCGCAGCCGGCGGCGCGTCATATCTCCTGGCGTGCAAGGCGCTGAAAGTGCGCGAGCTCGAGGCGTTGCTAGCGTTGCGGACGCGCTTCAAGCGCGTCTAGCCATGCCTCAAGACCGCATCCGCAACTTCTCGATCATCGCGCACATCGACCACGGCAAGTCGACGCTCGCCGACCGCATTCTCGAGCTCACGCACGCCGTCTCGAGTCGCGACATGCGCGCGCAGGTGCTCGACACGATGGATCTCGAGCGCGAACGCGGGATCACGATCAAGGCGCAGGCGGTGCGCGTCCGCTGGAAGGACCATCAGCTCAACCTGATCGACACGCCCGGTCACGTCGACTTCACCTACGAAGTCTCGCGCTCGCTCCAGGCATGCGAAGGCGCACTGCTCGTCGTCGACGCGGCGCAGGGGATCGAGGCGCAGACGCTCGCAAATGCGTACCTCGCGCTCGAGAACGATCTCGAGATCGTCCCCGTCGTCAACAAGATCGACCTGCCGCAGGCGAATCCCGACGGCGCCGCGGCCCAGCTCGCCGACCTGCTCGGGGTCGCGCCCGAGAAGGTACTGCGGATCTCGGCGAAAACCGGAGAGGGCGTCGAACGTGTCCTCGACGCGATCGTCGAGCAGATCCACGCACCCACCGGTGATCCGCAAGCACCGGCGCGCGCGCTGATCTTCGATTCGTCGTACGACCAGTACCGTGGCGTCGTCGCCTTCGTTCGCGTCGTCGACGGCTCGTTCGCGACGCGCGAGCCGTTGCGCGCGATGGCGCTCGGCACGCGCTTCGAGGCGCAGGAGCTCGGCTTCTTCTCGCCGACGCTGCGGCCCGCGAACACGCTTATGGCCGGCGAGGTCGGCTACGTCATCACCGGACTCAAAGACGTGTCCGAGTTGCGCGTCGGCGACACGCTCACATCGGAGCGCCGACCCGCCGCGCAGGCGGTGCCGGGCTACAAGGAGGTCAAGCCGATGGTGTTCGCCGGGCTGTTCCCGACGGACTCCGACGCGTACCCCGATCTGCGTGACGCGCTCGAGCGACTCAAGCTGAACGACGCAGCTCTCTTCTACGAGCCGGAAACGTCCCGGGCACTCGGTTTCGGCTTCCGGTGCGGCTTTCTCGGCCTGCTGCACATGGAGATCGTGCGCGAACGACTGGAGCGCGAGTTCGACCTCGACCTGCTCGTGACGGCCCCGAACGTCGCGTACCGGGTGGAGACCCGGCTGGGCGAATGGGTCGAGGTGCACAACCCGGCGGAGATGCCGCGCGAGCTGGAGGTGATCGAGGAGCCCTACATCAAGGCGTCGATCATCGTCCCGAAAGAGTTCGTCGGCGCGGTCATGGAGCTGAACAACGAGCGCCGCGGGCGCTTCGACCAGCTCGAGTACCTGTCCGAGGATCGCGTGCACCTGAACTACGAGCTGCCGCTGGCCGAGATCGTGCTCGACTACTTCGATCAGCTGAAATCGCGCACGCGCGGCTACGCGAGCTTCGACTACGACCTCGCGGGGTTCCGGCCGGGCGAGCTCGTCCGTGTGGACGTGCTCGTCGGCGGCGAGCCGGTCGACGCGCTTTCGCTCATCGTCCACAAGGACTTCGCCTATGCGCGCGGCAAGGCGCTCGTCGACCGGCTGCGACAGGAGATCCCGCGGCAGATGTTCGACGTCGCGATCCAGGCGGCGATCGGCGCGCGCATCATCGCGCGCGAGACGGTCAAGGCGCGCCGCAAAGACGTGCTCGCGAAGTGCTACGGGGGCGACATCACGCGCAAGCGGAAGCTGCTCGAGAAGCAGAAAAAAGGCAAGAAGAGGATGAAGCAGGTCGGCGCCGTCGAGGTGCCGCAGGAGGCTTTCCTCGCCGTGCTCAACCTCGGAGACTCCTCGCGATGAGCGGGCACGTCCGCCACCTGTACGTCCATCTGCCGTTCTGCGCGCACCGTTGCGGCTACTGCGACTTCGTCACGGTCGTGGGACGCGAGGGCGAGCACGGCGGTTACGTCGACGCGCTTCTGCGCGAGCTCGAGCTCGAAGGCGGGGTCCTGGCCGAGCGCCTCGAGACCGTCTTCCTCGGCGGCGGCACGCCGACCTTTCTGGAGCGGTCGGCGCTGGAACGATTGCTCGCCGCCCTGCCGCCGGCGGCCGAAATCACGGTCGAGGCGAATCCGGAGACGGTGACGCCGGAGCTCGCGCGACTGCTCCACGACAGCGGCGTCACCCGCATCTCGCTCGGTGCTCAGAGTTTCACGCCGCGCCTGCTCCGCGTGCTCGAGCGCGCGGCGCAACCGGACGTCGTCCGGGCCGCCTATTACGCTCTTCGCGATGCCAGATTTGACAACATCTCGCTTGATCTCATTTACGGAATCCCCGGCCAGAGCCCCGCCGATCTCGAGCGCGACCTCGACGAGGCGCTCTCGCTCGAGCCGGACCACCTGTCGTGCTACGAGCTCGAGGCCAAGCCGGGGACGCGGTTCACACATACCTTCGGGGCTGAACTCGCACGGCAGGCCGAGGCGATGGAGGTGTACTTCGAGTCCGTCGTCGAGTGCCTGACGACTGCCGGATACCGCTGGTACGAGACGGCGAACTTCTGCCGCTCGGGCGCGCCCGAAGGAGCGCCCGACTATCGCGCGCGCCACAACCTCGCGTACTGGCTCGGTCGGGATTACCTCGGCGTGGGCATCGGCGCCGTCTCCACGGTCGGGGAGGAGCGGCGGCGCAACCTGCCGAGTCTCCCGCGCTACGTCTCGGCGCTCGCCGATGGCACGCCGCCGCCGCGCGAGGTCGAGCCGATCGACGCGGCCGTTCGGCGCCGGGAGCGCGTGATGCTCGGGCTGCGCCTCGACGAGGCACTGCCGCTCTCGGGCTTGGAGGTCGCGGTTGACGGTGCGGCCCTGGAGCGGCTGGAGCGCCTCGGCTTGGTCGCCGTCGGCGGAGCGCCTGCCGAGCGGATGCTCGCGCTGACTCAGCGCGGCCGCTTCCTCGGCGGGGGCGTGACGGCCGAGCTGCTCGCCTGACGAGCCGGTCATCGGGCTACGCTTTCCCTGCAAATGCCAGTAACCGAGCCCGAGCTGACCGACCGCCAGCGGCGCATCCTCCGCCACGTCGTCGAGGAGTACGTGACGACGGGGCAACCCGTCGGCTCGAAGGGTCTCGTCGAGCGCGGCGGCATGGACGTCTCGCCGTCCACGGTGCGGAGCGAGTTCGCGGCGCTCGAAGCGCTCGGACTGCTCACGCACCCGCACACCTCGGCCGGCCGCGTGCCGACCGAGCGCGGCTATCGCATCTACGCAGGCACCGTGCTCGAACGGATGGAGGCCCGCCCCGGAGCCTTCCCGCTCGACCTCACGACCGTGCGCCGCGAGGTCGACGCCGCACTGCAGGCGACGACGGAGATGCTTTCGCGCGTCACGCGCCTGCTCGCGCTCGTGTCGGCGCCGCCGCTCGAGACGACCACGATCCGGCGCATCGAAGTGCTGCTGCTGCAACCGGACGTCGTGATGATCGTCGTGATCACGTCCACCGGCAGCGTGACTAAGCACGTCGTGACGTTCGATCACGTCGTCGATCCGGGTCTCGCGGCCTGGGCGGGCGAGTACCTGAACGATCGCGTCGCCGGGCTCACGCTCGGCTCCGGCGTCGTCCGCAAGCGTCTGGCCGATCCCGAACTGGCGACGCAGGAACGCCTGTTCCTCGAAACGCTGCGTCCGGCCTTCAGTGGCGCGGCGCAGGACGAGCAGCGCCTGTACGTCGGCGGCGCAGCCGGCCTCTTCGACGACGTCCGCGATGAGGAATTCGAGTCGTACCGCAGGCTCCTGGAGATCCTCGAGCAGCGCGCCGCCCTGCTCGAGCTCCTTCGGGGCTCCCTCGATCCGCGCCGCCCGTTCGTGCGCGTCGGCGCCGAGCTCGACCACCCCGAGCTCTCGAACGTCGCACTCGTCGGTGCCGCCTACGGTCTTGCCCACCGCACGCTGGGCACCGTCAGCCTCCTTGGCCCGGTGCGGATGGATTACGACAAGGCGATCCGTTCCGTCCACTCTGCCGCGGCGGAGCTCTCGCGTTTCGTCGAGGACGTGTACGAGGAAAGCTGAGCGAGGGTACTGCCGGCGGCCGGCGCTGCTAAACCTAGAGTGATGGCAACGACCGACCGTGACTACTACGGCCTGCTCGGGGTGGCGCGCACGGCGAGCGAGCAGGAGATCAAGCGCGCCTTCCGGGGGCTCGCGCGCGAGCTGCACCCGGACGTCTCGGAAGCGCCGGACGCCGAGGCACGGTTCCGGGAGGTCGCGGAGGCGTACCAGGTCCTCTCGAACTCGGAGACGCGCGAGTTGTACGACCGCTACGGCCACGCGGGTCTGCGCGGAGGCGGTTTCACCCCGGGCTCGTTCGACTTCGGCAGCCTCTCCGACATCTTCTCGGCGTTCTTCGGGGACGACCTCTTCGGCGTGGGCGGAACGCGCCGGGCGCGCGGCGCCGACATCGCCGCCGAGATCGACATCGACCTCGCGGAGGCGGCGCGCGGTGTTACGCGCGACATTCCGTTCCGCGTCAGCGTCGCGTGTGACCGCTGCCATGGAAGCGGCGCCGAGCCGGGCACGACGCCCGACGTCTGCCCGACCTGCAACGGCTCGGGCCGGCTGCAGCAGGTCTCCCGCAGCGTGTTTGGTGAGTTCGTTCGGACGCAGGCATGCCCTCGCTGTGAGGGCGCCGGCAAGATCGTGACGACGCCGTGCACCGAGTGCACCGGGTCGGGCAGCCTCGTCGAGGAACGGCGCCTCGACGTCAAGATCCCGGCGGGGATCCACGACGGCCAGCAGATCCGCATCACCGGCGAGGGACACGCCGGCCGGTTGGGTGGGCGCGCCGGCGACGTCTACGTGCGGGTGCGCGTCCGGTCCGATCCGCGGTTCGTGCGCGACGGGGACGACATCGTGTCCACGGTCGATCTGAACATCGTCCAGGCGGCGCTCGGCGCGACCGTCGCGGTCGAGACGCTCGAAGGTCCGCACGAGCTCGAGTTCCAGCCCGGAACCCAGCCGGGTGAGGTTCGCGTGCTGCGCGGACGCGGGATGCCGGTCCTGCAGGGCTTTGGCCGCGGCGATCAACGCGTTCTCGTCAACGTGGCGGTGCCGCGGCACATGACGGACGAGCAACGGACCCTGCTGCAGGAGTTCGAGCGACTCTCGTCGGACGAGACGTACAAGCACGACGAAGGCTTCTTCGAGAAGCTGAAGAGTGCGTTCCGCTGAAGCGAGTCGCAATCCGCGTTCCGCTCGGGCGCGCTGAGGAAGCGCGCGCAGAGTGGCTCGAACGATTTCCGCAGGGTTTCGAGGAGCGGTTGCACGACGGAATGCTCGAGCTCGCCGGGTACACCGACGACGAGCCGCCGCGGGGTGCACGCGTCGAAGAGGTCCCGCCGGGCTGGGAGGAACGGTGGCGTGAATTCCACCGGCCGGTCCTCGTCGGCCCGCTGTGGATCGGGCCTCCGTGGGTGCCGCCGCCGGACGGCGTACCGGCCGTCGTGATCGATCCCGGGCGCGCGTTCGGGACCGGTGCGCACGCGACGACACGCCTCTGCATTGAGCTGGTCGCCGAGTTGGAGCCGACGAGCTTGCTCGACGTCGGGTGCGGCTCCGGCGTCGTCGCAATCGCGGCAGCGCGGCTCGGCTTCTCGCCGATCGTCGCGGTGGACGTCGACGCTGCCGCCGTCGAGGCGACGGTGCGGAACGCTGCGGCAAACGACGTGACGTTCGTCGTCCGCCGGCTCGACGCGGAGACGGACGCGCTTCCGCGCGCCGACGTCGTCGTCGCCAATATCTCGCTCGACCTGGTGGAGAGCGTGCTCGCTCGCGTCGACGCCCGGACGGTCGTCGCGGCGGGTTATCTCGAACGAGACACGCCGCGGGGCGGACCGTATCGGCGGCGGACGCGGCGCACGCGCGACGGCTGGGCGGCTGACGTGTTCGAGCGCGCGCAGTAGAGTCTCGCCCGATATGGCGACGTTCGGTGTCCGCTTCCTCGGCTGCAAGGTGTCGCACCTCGACGCACAGGCGGTGCGCGAGCGCCTGCTCGCGGACGGGCATTCCGAACGCGGCGGCGACGCAGACGTCGCGGTGGTCAACACGTGCTGCGTCACGAACGAGGCGCTGTCGAAGTCGCGGCAGGCCGCCGCGCGCGCAGCTCGCACGCATCGCCGGGTCTACATCACCGGCTGCGCCGCAAACCTCGACGGTGAGCCGTTCGCAGGGCTCCCGGAGAACGTCGTCGTTGTTCACCGCCGAAGCGAGGAAACTCCCGCCGCCGTCGCCGCCGACGTCGGCGTGCTCGGCTGCGTCCAGGACGACGTGCGCCTCGACCGCGTGCGCGCGTTCGTGAAGATTCAGGACGGCTGCAGCTTCTCGTGCAGCTTCTGCGTCATCCCGCTCGTCCGCGGCGGGACGCGCAGCCGCCGCGCCGACGCGGTGCTTCGCGAGATCCGCCGCCGCGTCGCGCAGGGCCACGCGGAGATCGTCCTCACGGGGATCAACCTCGGGTGCTTCCGCGATCGCGAGGCCGGCTACACGCTCGCGCGGCTCGTCCGCGAGGCAGGCGAGACGCCGGGACTCGCGCGCCTGCGCCTCTCCTCGATCGAGATCAACCACGTGGACGCCGAGCTCGTATCGGCGCTTCGCGAGACGCCGGCGGTCGCGCGGCACCTGCACGTGCCGCTGCAATCCGGCGACGACGGGGTGTTGCGTGCGATGGGACGCCGCTATTCAGCCGCGACGTACCTGCGCCGGCTGGCGGCGCTCCAGGATTTCAATCTCACCGCCGACGTGATCGTCGGGTTTCCGACGGAAGACGAGCGCGCGTTCGCGAATACACAACGCGTGATCCGCGATGCGGGGCTGACGAAGTTGCACGTGTTCCCATACTCGCCGAGGCCGGGAACGAAGACTGCGGACGCCGATCCCGTCCCCTCCTTGGCGAAGAAGGAGCGAAGCGCACGCCTGCGCGAGCAGTCGCGACTCGCATGCGCAGAGCACTGGCGGTCGAAGCTCGGCCGCGAGGACGTCGTGCTCGTCGATCGGCCGGGGCGCGGCTACGGTGACGATTACTCGCCCTGGCTCGTCCGCGGCGAAACCGGCCGGCTCGTTCGTGTCCGCGCCGCAGGAGTCACGGAGGAGGGGATTCTCGCTGCCTGACGATTGCCTGTTCTGCAAGTTGTACGCCGAGGGTGACCATGTGCATGCCGTCGACGGGTTCGTCGCGATCCGCGACATCAACCCGCAGGCGGAGACGCACTTGGTCGTGATCCCGGAACGCCACGTCGAGACGTTCCGCGAAGTCGGCGAATTCCCGCCGGACGAAGCGCTCCGAATGCTGGAGTTCATCGCCGAAACGGCGCGCGAGGCGGGCATCGAGGATTACAAGGTCGTCACGAACGTTGGGCCGAGCGCAGGCCAGACGATCTTCCACCTGCACTGGCACATCCTCGGCGGCAGGATTCGGGGCCTGGCATGAGTCTCATCGGACGCATGGAAGCCGACCTGAAGGAAGCGATGCTCGAGAAGGACAACGAGCGGCGCGACACGCTGCGGCTGATCCTCTCGAATCTCCGCTCGGCGGAGAAGGAGCTGCAGCGTCCCCTGTCCGACGACGAGGAGCTGCAGGTGCTGCAGCGCGAGCGCAAGCGCCGGATCGAGGCGGCGGAGGCCTTCCGGGGTGGCGGCCGCGAGGAGCAGGCCGAGAAGGAGGAGCGCGAGCTCGCCGTGCTGCGGGAGTTCATGCCGGAGCAGCTCTCGGAGGAGGAGCTCGAGGAGATCATCGACGACGTGATCGCCGAAGTCGGCGCGACGAGCCTCAGGCAGCTCGGCCGCGTGATGGCCGACGTGATGCCCCAGGTAGCCGGCCGCGCCGACGGCTCGGTGGTGAGCCAGTTGGTGCGCGAAAAGCTCGCCTGACGGCTGCGCGCGGCTATCCGAGGCGCCGACCTACACTGCCGATGTGCAGGAAGTTCTCGACGTTCCGAACGAGGTTGCGGCCGAGCTGGCCGGGGTCAGCGACGGCGTGCTGGAGTCGCTCCGCGATCGCCTCGACTGCACGATCCGGCTGCGCGGCAACCGGCTGACGATCGAGGGCGACGAGCCGAAGGTCTCGGAGGCCCGCGCTGTCGTCGAAGAGCTGATGGAGCTCGTCGAAGGAGGACACGAGATCGGGCCGTCCACGGTCGACGTCGTTCTCGGCGCTCTCGACGAGACGCATGACATTCGGGCCGTGTTCGAGGACGTGGTGTGGCGCCACCGCGGTAAGAAGATCGCGCCGAAGACCGTCATGCAGAAGCGCTACGTCGACGAGATCCGCGGCTGCACGGTCACCTTCGGGATCGGCCCCGCGGGCACCGGCAAGACGTACCTCGCAGTGGCGTTGGCGGTCGCCGCGCTACAGGAACGCCAGGTCAACCGGATCATCCTCACCCGTCCCGCTGTCGAGGCCGGCGAACGCCTCGGCTTCCTGCCGGGAGACATGCTGGCGAAGGTCGATCCCTACCTGCGGCCGCTCTTCGACGCGCTCTACGACATGCTCGAAGCCGATCGCATTCAGGCGTATCTCGACAAGGGCATCGTCGAGGTCGCCCCGCTCGCATTCATGCGCGGCCGCACTCTCAACGACTCGTTCATCATCCTCGACGAAGCGCAGAACACGAGCCCGGAGCAGATGCACATGTTCCTCACGCGACTCGGTTTCGGCTCGAAGGTCGTCGTGACCGGTGACGTGACGCAGGTTGACCTGCCGCGGGAACAGGCGTCGGGCTTGATCCACGTGCAGGACATCCTTTCGGGGATCGACGGGATCGCGTTTGTGCGCTTCACGAACCAGGACGTCGTGCGGCACAAGCTCGTGCAGCGGATCGTGGAGGCGTACAAGCAACACGCCGACCAGACCGGCACGACGCGCTCCCGCTGAATGGTCGACGTCGACGTCTCGAACCGAAGCGGAGTCGACGTGGACGAAAAGGCGGCCGTGGCGGTCGCGCACCGGGTGCTCGCGGCCGAGGGGCTCGGGGACGGCGAGCTCGGCCTCGCGTTCGTGGCGCCGGAAGAGATGCGCGACCTGAAACGCGAGCATCTCGGGATCGACGAGACGACGGACGTGCTCTCGTTCCCGATCGACGGCAAAGACGTCGTGCCGCCGGGCGTGCCGCGCGCGCTCGGCGACGTCGTGCTGTGCCCGCAGGTCGTCGGCGAGGAGTGGCGCGCGCCGCTCGTGCACGGGCTGCTCCACCTGCTCGGCTACGACCACGGCGCGGCGATGGACGCGCGCGAGGAGGCGTTGCGATGACGACCCCGCAGCGGCGTGCGCCGTCGATCATCGAGAGCTTCAACTACGCCTTCGAAGGGATCATCCACGTCCTCCGCACCCAGCGGAACATGCGCATCCACTTCGCGATCGCGCTGATCGTGCTGATCCTAGGGCTGGCCGTCGATGTGTCGCGGCTCGAGCTGATCGCGCTGCTGCTGGCGATCGCGTTCGTGCTGATCGCGGAGATGATCAACACCGCGATCGAGGGGGCCATCGACGTCGCCACGACCTCGTTCGACCCGATGGCGAAGCTCGCCAAGGACATCGCCGCCGGTTCCGTGCTCATCGCCACCGTGAACGCGATCGCGATCGGCTACCTCGTGTTCTCGGGGCAGGTCGCGAATCGAAGCGAGCGCTTGCTCGACAGGCTCCGCGATGCTCCCGCAAAGCTGACGCTGATCTCGCTCGTAGTCGTGACCATCATCGTGATCGCGACGAAGGCGGTCAGCGGCCGAGGGACACCGCTCCGCGGAGGGCTTCCTTCGGGCCACGCGGCCGTCGCGTTCGCGGGCTGGATGGCGGCGACGTACGTCCTCAGCGACAGCGAGCACCGCTTTCTCGTCTCGACGCTCACGTTCATCATGGCGCTGCTCGTCGCGCAGACGCGGGTCGAGTCGGGAGTGCATTCGGCGCTCGAGGTCGCGTACGGGGGCCTGCTGGGCGCGCTGGTGACCCTCGTACTGTTCCAGGTGTTTGCGTGAGAGGCGAGGAGCTCGTCGCGCGAGCCCAGGCCGTGGCCGCGCGCGCGTACGCGCCGTACTCCAACTATCTCGTCGGTGCCGTGGTCGTTGCGCATGACGGACGTGTCTTCGAGGGCGTCAACGTCGAGAACGCTGCGTACCCGCTCGGGATCTGCGCGGAGAAGTCGGCGATCGCGCGCGCGGTCGCGGAGGGCTATGCGCCGGGCGACCTCGAGGCGATCGGGATCACCGCCTCGCCCTGCGGCGGCTGCCGGCAGTGGCTGTGGGAGTTCCGGCTCGAGCGCGTCACGTTCCCGAACCGCGCCGGCGAGATCGTCACGTACACGCCTGCGGAGCTGCTGCCGGAGACCTGGGATCTCCCGGCGTGAGGAGCGGCTTCGTCGCGGTGGCCGGCCGGCCCAACGTCGGCAAGTCCACGCTGGTCAACGCTCTCTGCGGCGGCAAGGTCGCAATCGTCTCCGACAAGCCGCAGACGACGCGGCGGCGGATCTACGGCATCGCCACCGGCGACGACTACCAGCTTGTCCTCGCGGACCTGCCGGGCTTCCAGCGCCCGCTCGATCCGCTCACCGAGCACATGCAACGCACCGTCGAAAACTCGTTCGAGGACGTGGACGCGGTGGTTTTCGTCCTCAGCGCGCGGGAGCGGATCGGCGCGGGCGACCGCTTCATCGCCAAGCGCGTCTTCGCAGCCGGCGCGCCCGTCGTGATCGCGCTGAACAAGGTCGACAGACTCAAGCCCGGACACATCGCGACGCAGATGACGACCGCTGCGCGGCTCGGCGACTTCCACGCGCTGCATCCCGTGAGCGCGAAGACGGGCGACGGCATCACCGAGCTGCGCGAAGAGCTCGCGACGCTGCTGCCCGAAGGGCCCCTCTACTTCCCCGAGGACCAGCGCACCGACCTATCGGTCGAGACGCAGGTCGCGGAGCTGGTCCGCGAGAAGGCCTTGGCTCTTACGCGTGACGAGGTCCCGCATGCGATCACGGTCGAGCTCGAGGCAATCGGCGACACGTCGATCCAGGCGGACCTGCTCGTGGAGACGGAGTCGCAGAAGCAGATCCTGATCGGGCGGGGCGGCTCGATGATCAGGGAGATCGGCACGCGCGCGCGCCCGGAGATCGAGCAGCTGCTGGGGAGGCACGTCTTCCTCGAGTTGCGCGTGAAGGTGAAGCCGCGCTGGCGCCGCGACGAGGCGCTGCTCGAGCGGCTCGGCATCTAGCCGGACGTACGGAGCAGGAACAGATCCTGATGCGGGTTTCCGGCGGCGCCCTCGGGTACGAAGGTCACCTCCTCGAAACCGTGCGGCAATAAACGCTCGCGCACCCACGACGGCGGGTGGAACGTCGTGCAGAGGTTCGTGCCGGGCACCTCGCCCCAGCGCACGACGAGCTCGCCGGCGCGGAACCGACGCCGCTCGTCCTCGTCGAGCCGCTCGAGATAACGCTCGCCGTGCGTCGTCAACAACGCGAGGCCGTGCGGCCGCGCGACGCGGTGCAGTTCGTCCATCCAGTCGTGCTGAATCGCCTCGGGGAGGTGCGTGAGCACCGAAAGCGCGTAGGTGAGATCGAACGACGCATCGTCGAAGACGAGCGGCGGTGAGAGGCCGTTCGTCTCGAAGCGCGCGAAGGACAGATTCGTGCGGCACCAGTCGATCGCGTCGCCTGACAGGTCGCTGCCCGCCACGCGCGCCTCGAGTCCCGCCCAATTGCGGATCACGCGTCCGCAGCCACAACCGAAGTCGAGAATCGAATCCAGCGTCTCGATCGGCGTGCCTGCGGTCCGAAGCGTCTCGCGAATCGACTGCGCTGCGAGCCTGCCGCTTTCGAGGAACCAGGCGGCGTCCGGCGTGCCCGCGACGCGCATGATCAGATGCGGCGGCGGCACGGGCAGTCCGTCCGCGGAAGCCGGCTCCGGCGCGTGCCGCAGCTTTGCAGCGCGCACGCGTTCGTACGCGCGGTATGTCGGCGCGAGCAGGCGCGTGCGTCCGAGCACCCTGAGGAGCGCGTTCTTCATGGAGGCCGCGCGAGCGTACACTGGAGCCATGGCGCAGGCGCCCGCACTTCCACGCGGTTTCGAGCTGCCGCTCGAGCCGCGGCTGCCGCGAGTCGGTTCCGTCGACCAGGTCGCGGTCGAGGGACGCGCCGGCGAGCTGGCGAAACGTTCGATCAAACGCGAGGCGAAGCTGTTCGCGCTCGAGCTCGCGATCCGCTGCATGGACCTGACGACGCTGGAAGGAGCGGACACGCCGGGCAAGGTCGCTGCGCTTTGCTCGAAAGCCATTCGCCCTGACCCGACCGACCGGCACATTCCGTCCGTCGCCGCGATCTGCGTCTACCCAAATCTCGTTCCCGTCGCCGTCGAGCGCCTGAGCGGCTCCGGCGTCAAGGTCGCCTCCGTCGCGACCGCATTCCCTTCCGGGCAGTCGCCGCTGGAGGCGAAGCTCGAGGAGGTCCGCTGGGTCATCGAGCAGGGCGCCGACGAGGTCGACATGGTGATCGACCGCGGAGCGTTCCTCTCGGGCCGCTACGCGAAGGTGTACGACGAGATCGTGCGCGTGAAGGAGGTTTGCGGCGACACGCACCTGAAGGTGATCCTCGAGACGGGCGAGCTCGGCACGTACGACAACGTCCGCCGCGCGAGCCTGCTCGCCATGGCCGCGGGCGCCGACTTCATCAAGACCTCGACGGGAAAGCTGCCGAGCGCCGCAACGTTGCCGGTCGCGCTCGTGATGCTCGAGGCCATCCGCGACGTGCACGAGGAGACCGGCCGCGTGGTCGGCTTCAAGCCCGCAGGTGGGATCCGCAACGCGAAGCAGGCGATCCAACACCTCGTGCTCGTGCACGAGACGGTCGGAGTCGACTGGCTGACGCCCGACCTCTACCGGCTGGGCGCCTCGTCGCTCTTGAACGACGTGCTGATGCAGATTCGCAAGGAACGCACCGGCGCGTACAGAAGCCCAGACGAGTTCACGATTGACTGACATCGAACGCCGCAAGAGCGCCGCGCCGGCGCCGACGAGCTGGGACTACGCCCCCGCGCCCGAATCGCGCGACGTCGTCACGCTGCGCGAGCGCTACGGCCATTACGTCGGCGGCGAATGGCTCGCGCCGAGCGAGACGTACACCACGATCTCACCGGCGTCGGAGGAGCCGCTCGCGGAAGTCGGCCAGGCGACGCCCGAGGAGGTGGACGGCGCGGTACGTGCAGCACGCGAGGCGTACGCGAACGGCTGGTCGGAGCTCCCGGGCTCGGAGCGCGCGAAGTACCTGTTCCGGATCGCGCGCATCCTGCAGGAACGCTCGCGCGAGTTCGCGGTGCTCGAGTCGCTGAACGGCGGCAAGCCGATCAAGGAGTCGCGCGACGTCGACCTGCCGCTCGCCGCGGCGCACTTCTTCTACTACGCGGGCTGGGCCGACAAGCTCGAGTACGCGTTCCCCAATCGGCGGCCGAAGCCGGTCGGCGTCGCGGGCCAGATCATCCCGTGGAACTTCCCGTTGCTGATGCTCGCGTGGAAGATCGCGCCGGCGCTCGCCTGCGGCAACACGGTGGTGCTCAAGCCCGCCGAGACGACGCCGCTCAGTGCGCTGCTCTTCTGCGACATCGTTCGGCAGGCGGAGCTGCCGCCCGGAGTCGTCAATATCGTCACGGGCGACGGTCGGACCGGGGCAGCGCTCGTCACGCACGAGGACGTCGACAAGATCGCGTTCACCGGCTCGACCGAGGTCGGCAAGGCGATCCAGCGCGAGCTCGCCGGCACGAGCAAGAAGCTGACGCTCGAGCTCGGCGGCAAGGCCGCAAACGTGATCTTCGACGACGCCGCGCTCGACCAGGCGGTCGAGGGGATCATCAACGGCATCTACTTCAACCAGGGGCACGTCTGCTGCGCGGGCTCGCGGCTGCTCGTGCAGGAGTCGATCTACGAGCAGCTGATCGGGAAGCTGAAGCGACGCCTGGCGACCCTTCGCGTCGGCGATCCCCTCGACAAGAACAGCGACGTCGGCGCCATCAACTCGAAGATGCAGCTCGAGAGGATCGAGGAGCTCGTCGCCGCCGGCAAAGAGGAGGGCGCGGAGATCTACCAGCCTCCGTGCAAGCTGCCCGAGAAGGGCTACTGGTTCGCGCCGACGGTCTTCACGAACGTCGCCCAGAGCTACCGCATCGCGCAGGAGGAGATCTTCGGGCCTGTGCTGTCGGTGCTCACGTTCCGCACGCCGGACGAGGCGGTCGAGAAGGCGAACAACACGATGTACGGCCTGAGTGCGGGCGTCTGGACGGAGAAGGGCTCGCGCATTCTCTGGATGGCGCAGCGCCTGCACGCGGGGGTCGTCTGGGCGAACACGTACAACCGCTTCGACCCGGCATCGCCGTTCGGCGGCTACCGCGAGTCGGGCTTCGGCCGCGAGGGCGGCCGGCACGGGCTCGAGCCGTACCTGGAGTTCGAATGACACGTCTGCCCGTACGCAAGACCTACAAGCTGTTCATCGGAGGCGCGTTCCCGCGCAGCGAGTCCGGCCGCACGTACGAGGCGGAACGGCAGAACGTCGCGCGCGCATCGCGCAAGGACGTTCGCGACGCGGTCCGCGCCGCGCGCGCTGCGTTTCCGAAGTGGGCGGGCATGACGGCGTACAACCGCGGGCAGATCCTCTACCGGCTCGCGGAGATGGTCGAAGCGCGTGCCGGAGAGTTCGCCGAGCTCTGCTCGGGCCGCGAGGAGGTCGAACGGTCGATCGACCGCGTCGTCTGGTACGCCGGCTGGGCGGACAAGCTCGCGCAGGTGCTCGGCGCGTCCAATCCCGTGGCAGGTCCCTACTTCAACTTCACGCTGCCCGAGCCGACGGGCGTCGTCGCCGTTCTCGCGCCGGATGAGCCGCCCCTGCTGGGACTCGTGTCGCGGGTCGCCCCGGTTCTCGTGGGCGGGAACACGGCCGTCGTCGTCGCATCCGAGACGCATCCGCTCGCGGCGATCGAGCTCGCGGAGGCTCTGGCGACGTCGGACGTGCCCGGCGGCGCCGTCAACCTGCTGACCGGGTTCCGCTTCGAGCTCGCGCCGTGGCTCGCGGCACACATGGACGTGAACGCGCTCGACCTCGTCGAGGCCGATGCGGAGCTCGAGCGCGCTGCGGCCGACAGCGTCAAGCGCGTGCACCGCGCCGGCGGGGACGTGCAGAGCCCCTGGGAGATCGCGGCCTTTCTCGAGCTGAAGACCGTCTGGCACCCAATCGGGGTCTAAGATCAGAGCAGCCGCGGGCGCGAGCGGCGGTCGGCTTCGTCGAGTACTTGACCCGCGAACCAGTTGACGGCCCAGATCACGATGACCGTGCCGACGTACGTCCAGAAGCCGTCGATCGAGAAGTGCGGTGCCAGCCATTCCGCGAGCGCGACCATCGCGATGTTGATCAGGAGATAGAAGAACCCGAGCGTCAGGATGATCAGCGGCAGCGTCACGAGCGCGAGCAGCGGCTTGATGAACGTATTCGCGATGCCGAGCACCGCCGAGCCGATCAGATAGGCGGCCCAGCCGTTGATCCTGACGCCGTCCCACAGCGCATCGGCCACCCAAAGAGCAGCTGCGTTGATCGCCCACGCGACAGCGAGACGCATCAGGAACGGCACCACGAGGCGGTAGCTTAGGGAATGGAGGCGGCCATCATGTATTCGCGCAGACGGTCCGTCCCGAGCGGTGCCGACGCGAGGGCGAAGACCGGGACGAAGCGCCCGCCGGCATAAGCGGCTCCGACGTAGTCGCCGACGAACTGCCGGCCTGCGTTGGCAAGCCATGAGTAGCGCGGCGACGCGCCGTCGAGCCGCTGCGGCTTCGTCCACGTTGTTCCTCCGTCGCGCGACTTCGTGACCGAGACGCCGAAGGAGCACGTTGCTGCGCTGCACGAGATGGAATTGCGAACGTACGTGACGATCGAGATCCGTCCGGAAACGCTCGGGTGGGCGGCGATGCCCGGCACGAAGCTGTCGAAGCCGGTGCCGGGAACCCGTGTGCGCGGAGTCCAGGTGCTCCCGTCCGTCGATGTCGTCAGCACGATCGTGTTGCCGTCGCAGCCGGGCCGGAACCTGCAGTCCGCCCACGCGACGAAAATCCGGCCCGACGGGTCGACCGTCGCCGTCGGCAGAGACGGCGCCCGCAGCAACGGCTGGCTCGCCTGCGCGAGCGGTGCGATGCCGACGGGCGGGGCGAACGTGGCACCACCGTCGATCGAATGCGCCGAGTAGACCCCCGCCTCGCCGACGTTGAAGACGATCGTCAGCGCGCCGTCAGGTTGCACGAGCGGCAGCGCGCCTTCGGCATCCGCGCCGAACTCCGCAGTCGCGGTGACCGGCGTTGCCCACGTGGCGCCGCCGTCCCGTGACACCTGCAACGCGATGCGCGGCGTCGCGATGTCCGTGTACGCGAGATAGCAGCTCCCGTAGAAGCGGCTCGCCGAGTTGTTGTCGCAGGCGACCCACTCCTTGTCGTAGGCAAGCCTGGCCGCGGTCATTCGCGCGGCTGCGACGGGCGCGCTCCACGTCAAGCCGTCGGAGGAGCGGCTGATCCCGAGCCCGCTGAAGTCGTTCCCGAGCACGAGCGTCGCGATCAGCCATGTGTGGTGTGCCGCGTCGTACGCGACGGAGGGATCGCTTGCGCGAGGCGCCTCACCGGGCGGTGTCGAGGCGGTCGTGAGCGCAGGAAGAACACCTGAGCGCCAAGTGCGGCCCGCATCGGTCGAGGTCGCCCAGCCGATTCCGGCGGCGCCGCCGTCGGTGAAGCGCCCGACCTGGAACGTCGCGACTGCGGTCGACCCCGCGCCGGCGACGCTCGGCTCCACCTGTGTCTGATGCTGGCCGGGAGCGCCGGTGAGCGTGTCGACGGAGATGCGCCTCGAGACGAGCTCGCAGTCCGCCGCGACCTTGTCCGTCAGATCGGCGGTGACCACATCGACGCCCTTCCCGCAGACGACGCGGTCGGCCGCGCCGAACACCACGTCGATCCGGTCCGCTCTGGCCGTGCCCTTGACGCGATCGGGATGTGCGGTTCCCGGGATGATTGCGGCGGCCGTCGCCGCCGGCGCGAGCAATGTGAGCGCGACGAACATCATTGGCGGACGCGCGCGCACGAGTTCACGGTACCGAAGGCGATACGATCGCGTTCTTGGCCGAAAGGGGCGGCAGACGGTTCAGTCAGGCGATCTCCGAGGGCGACGGAATCTCGGTGATCGTCGAAGTCGACGGTTCGGAGGCTGCTCGCATCGCCGAAGCAGACGGCGCGGAGGCGATCGTCCTTCGCAGCGCGCTCGCCGGCATCCGCGACGCGACCGAACTGCCGATCCTGTGGTCCGGTGGCGGGACGCCCGACGACGCGGATCGTGCGGGCGCCGACGCGGTACTCGTCGTTGCCGAGCAGTTTGAAGACGATCTCGACGGGCTCGACGAGCTCGCGGCCCGCGCTGGTCAGCTGGGCCTCGACGTTGTGGTGAGCGTCGGCAGCGAGGAGTTGCTCGAGCGTGTGCTGGAGCTGCACGATCCGGAGACGTTCCACCTGGCGACGGCAAACCTCGAACGGGCGCTCGAGTTGCTGACCGATGTGCCGGTCGGGAAGCTCGCGATCGCCGAGGCAAGTCAGGTCACCCGCGAGCAGGTCGTCGAGCTCGAGCGGCGCGGGGTGGATGCCGTGATCGTGCCGGCTCGCAACGTCGCCGAGCTCGTCGGTGGCGCGCCGCCCAGCGTCTAACTGGGGCGGGCCGAACGCCGCTCTCGCCGCGATCCTCGCGGGCGCGGCTGCGTTGCGGCTCGTCGGGATCCAGTACGGGCTCCCGTACGGCTCGCTCCTGAACCCGGACGAGCAGAACGTCGTCCCGCGCGCGTGGCAGATGACGCACGGTGCAGGGCTCGATCCGCACTTCTTCGACTGGCCGACGCTCGTCATGTACGCACTTGCGCCCTTCCAGGCGTGGCATGCGGAGCCGTCGTATCTCTCGGGCCGCCTCGTGATCGTCGCGTTCGCTGTCGGCGGTGTCGCGGCGGCATGGTGGCTCGGCTCGTGCGCGTACGGCACCGTCGCGGCCGCAATCGCGGCGGTGGTGACGGCCGTCGAGACGACGCATGTCGCCTTCTCGCACGCGGCGGTGACAGACGTTCCCCTGACGACGCTGGTGACCGTCGCGCTGGCGCTGCTGGTCGCGGGCCGTTACGAGCTCGCAGGCGTCGCGATCGGCCTGGCGACGGCTGCGAAATACCCAGGTGTTCTCCTCCTGGTTCCCTTGCTCATCGTGGTCTGGCGGCAGTGGCGACAGCTCGCGGTGTCGCTCGCGCTGACCGTGCTGGCGTTTGTCGCGGCGTCGCCGTTCGTCGTCCTCGACGCCGGCAGCACCTGGTCTGCGCTCCGGCGGGTCGAGGCCGAGCACCGCCGCGGCTGGCTCGGGTTCGAGCACGACCACTGGTCAGGCATCGCGTTCGCCGGACGACTGTGGGACGGCCTCGGTCCCGTGCTCGTGATCGCGACGGTGGCGCTTGTCGTCGCGCTCGCGCGGCGCTCACGGCGGGCCGACGTCGTGCTCGGCTCCTTCGTTGTCGCCTTCTACCTCTCGCTGTTGCCGCTGCACTCGCACTTTCCGCGCTACGTGCTGCCGCTCGTCCCCGCGCTGGGGGCGCTCGCAGGGCGGTTTCGAGGGATCGCGCCCGTGACGCTTCTCCTGCTCGTCGTCCCGCTCACCTGGTCGATCCGGGACGACAAGCGGCTGACGCGGGCGGATACGCGAATCGTGGCAGCGCGGTGGATCGACGCACACGTGCCGAAGGGCGCGGCGATCGCGGCAGAGTCGTCGACGGCCGTTCCGCCCGGGTACCGCGTCGTCACGATCCCTCTGCCGCTGCCCGGCAGAGACAGCCGCGTCGACGTCGACGGAGCGCATTGGGCGCTCGTCAGCGGTGCGGTCGCGGATCGGGTGCTTGCGGCGCAGGACGTGTACCCGCGGCGCTCGGCCTTCTACGAGCGCCTGCCGAAGCCGGTGTTCCACGTGCGCGCGGACGACGAGCTGGCGGGTCCTTGGGTGTCGGTGTACCGGCTGTGACGCGCGTCGGCGTCGCATTCCTCGCGCTTCTGCTCGCCGGGCTCGCGAGTGCAGCAGGCCCGGCGAGCGAGCGGCCCGTCGCGATCGTCGGCTGCGAAGGCGTCTATTACGAGCGAAAAGGCAAGCCGCAGCTGCTCATCGTCTCGGACTTGCCGCTCGAGGCGAGCGCGCACACCGCGATGCACCAGATGACGCAGGCGATCAAGCTGACGCTGAAGGAGCGCGGTTTCCGCGCCGGGCGCTACAGCGTCGGCTACGTCGTGTGCGACGACTCGGGCCCTACGGGGAGTTGGGATGCGAAGCACTGCAAGCGGAACGCCCGCGCCGCCGCACGCAACGGCGCGGCGGTGGGGATGATCGGCACGCTCGATTCCGGCTGTGCCCGCTCGGAGTTGCCGGTGCTCGGACGATCGAAGATCGTGCTCGTCTCGCCGCTCAACACGGCACCCGATCTGACCCGTTCCCGGCGCGCGTCGGTTGCGCGGCTGAGCGCGCCGGACGACGCGCAGGCTGCCGCGGCCGCGCTCTTCCTGCGACAGGAAGGGGTGCGAACGGTCGCCGCGCTCTCGGACGGGACGCGCCGCGGCGACGCGTACCGCGCGGCGTTCGTACGCGCCGCGCGCCGGCTCGGCGTGCGGACGGTCGCGCACGGTCGCGCCGCCGGCGCGTATGCCGCCGGAGCCCTCTCCCCCCGCAGCCGTGGACGCCTGCTGGCCACGCATCGGCTGGCGCCTGCGGGCCCGATCGTCCTTTCCGCCGGCTACGGACCGGCCGCGCAGCTCGCCGCAGAGGTCGGGCCGCTCGCCGAGGGGATGTACCTGGTGGTGGCCGGCGTTCCGGTCGAGCGCCTCCCCGCTGCGGGAGCGCGTTTCGTCAAGCGCTTCGAGACCGCGATCGGAACGTCGCCCCATCCGTACGCGGTGTACGCGGCGCAGGCGGCGGAGGTGCTGCTCGGCGCCGTCGCGGCATCCGACGGAACGCGGGCAGCGGTCGCGCGCGCTGTCCTCGCCACGAAGGTCGCACAGGGTCTCGTCGGCCCGCTCTCGTTCGACGCGCGCGGCGATCCGAGGACTGCGCCGGTGACGATCTTTCGCGTGCACGACAAGGGGGCGCACATCGTGCGCGTGGTTCATTCAGGGCTACCCTGATGTCGTGAAGCTCGTCGGGGCACTCACCGTCGTTTGCGCCGCCATGCTTTCTGCCGCCTGCGGCGCTGGTGTCCAGCGTGCGGCGCGCGCGTCGGCGCCCGCGTGTCCCGTGGCATGGCGGGCCGGCTGGCAGAAGCTCGCGACCGGCATCGGCGCTCCCGTCTACTGCCCCGGCTGGATGCCGAATCCGCTCGACGGCCGCATCGGCGGCAGCTGGAACGGTCTGCGACTCGTCGACAAGCAGGGCGGCTTTCTCGTCAGCTTCATCTACCAGGAAACCGGAAGCGGCGAGGTGCACGTGAACTTCCACCGCTGGCCCGGAACGCGCATGCCGCTCTGCCGCGCGGAGACGTCACGCCGGATGATCCCGTGCTACAGCGAACCCGCCGGCCGCGCGTCTGTCGGAGGAATCACCGCGACGCTGTACACGGTGTCCCGTGACGCCGACCAGTGGCACCTTTCGTATCTGTGGCGCCACGCCGGCGCGACGTACGTGGTGAGCGAGCACGTCGCTCCGCCGTACACGTTCAAGCAGGTGAAGCGGAACGTGACTCGCATCTTGCGCAGCCTCGTCATCGTCCGGCCGGCTGCGTGAAATTCACGCGGCGGCAAGTTCTTGCGGGCGCTGCCGCCGGCGCACTCGGAGCGACCGGTGCGTACGAGCTCGTCGATCGCCTCGTCGGCTCGTCGCCTGACCGCTCCGCCACCGGACCCCGGCCGCCGGAGCAGCACGTGCTCGACGGCGTGCGCACGGTGACGGACAACGGCGTCGAAGTCCAGGTGCCGCCGCTTCATCACGAGGTCATCACGGCGCGCGTCAAGGTCGGCACCGCGGATCTCGCCGCGGCGCAGCAGACGCTCGAGAACGCGCTGGTGTCGCTCGACCGCGACTTCGACGGAACGCCGGCGGGGCTGGGTGTGACGGTCGCGTGGGGGCTTCCGTATTTCGAGCGGCTCGTGCCGGGCGCGTGGCGCGCGCACGCTCCCTACGATCGGCGCGCGAACAAGCCCGCGCTCCTCCCGACGCGGCGCTTTCCCAGCGATCCGGACGCGACGATCCTCGAGGGGAACGACGTCGCGATTCTGCTCCGGAGCGATCATCTCGATCACATTGCGGCCGCAGGATCGTTGTTCGACGGGCTCGGTCTATTCGAGTTGACGTCGATCCGCAAAGGTTTCGCGGGCGGCGGCTTCGAGGCCGAGCTCTTCCTCGGCTTCACGTCGACGCAGTCGCAGGGCCTCGGGCCGCGGAGGATCGCGAACCTCGAGACGCTCGGCTACGTCGACCTTCGCTCGGATTACTTCCGGCACGGCACGCACATGCACCTCTCGCACATCAACGAGCAGCTCGACACGTGGTACCAGCTCTTCGACTTCCGGGATCGCATCGACACCGTCTTCAGGCCGGGCCTGCGTGTCGCCGACGGCACGCAGACGGTGCGCCAGGCACCTGCGGACGTCGCCACGGCGGCGCAGATCTCGGACGGCTTCCACAGCGACCGGACGATCGGCCATAGCGCGGCGATTCAGACGGCGTCCCGCCTTCAGGCGGATCACGTAGCGGACGACGGCACGGTCTACCCGAAGGGTACGGCGGTTCCACACCGGGCCGACTTCAACACGCTCGACAACCCGTTCTTCTGGAGCTCCGACCCCGGGCGCGACGCCATGAGCAACCAGCCGGCCGCCGGCGTCCATTTCGTGGTGTTCAACCCGACGAGCGACGACTTCGAACGTGTCCGTAACGCAATGGACGGCGTCTTCCCCGGAGGCACGAGGATCGACCTCCCGCCGCGCGACCGTGGCCAGGGCATCAACTCAGTGCTCCAGACGACGCACCGGCAGAACTTCCTCGTGCCGCCGCATCGCCATCGCGCCTTTCCGCTCGCCGAACTCGGCGCGTGAGCGCGGACACTCGACGCACCTTTGCCTTCGGCGGAGTCGCCTTCGTCTCGGGCGGCGTGCTGCTCGGCGTCGAGTTGTCGGCGAGCCGCGTGCTCGCGCCTTACTTCGGCAACTCGCTCTTCGTCTGGGGCGCGCTGATCGGCGTCGTTTTGACAGGCCTGTCGATCGGCTACTGGCTCGGTGGTGCGCTTGCCGACCGCGTGCCCCGGCCGTCGCTCGTCGTTGTCGTCGCCGTGGTCGGCGGCCTCGCCGTCCTGGCGGTTCCCCTCATGGACGAGCCCGTGCTCGAGCTGGTCGTCCGCTGGGATCCCGGGCCGCGGCTCGATCCGCTTCTCGCCGCGATCCTGCTCTTCGGCGCTCCGAGCGTCGTGCTCGCGGGCGTGACCCCTATCGTCGTGAGGCTGCTCGCGAGGTCGGTCTCAACGGTCGGGCGCACGGCCGGCCGTCTCTTCTCCGTTTCGACGGCCGGAAGCATCGCCGGCACGTTCGCAACGGCGTTCTGGCTGATCCCCGAGCTCGGGCTCGACCAGGTGCTCGCGCTGCTCGCGGTCGCGCTGTTCGCGACGGCTGCCCTGTTCGCGGCCGTGGAGCGGCTTGCCCTCGCGAGCGTGCCGGCCCTCGCGGCGCTCGCGCTGGGCCTGGCCGCCGCGGTCTCGTTTGCACCGGAAACAGGCGGAACGCTCGGCGCTGCGCAGGCCAGGAACTACTCGCCGCTCTACCGGCTGCAGCGGGAGCGGGGGCTGGCGCGGGAGGTCGGCATCGGTCAAGGGGCGCGCGTCGTCTACCGGAAGGAGACGCGCTACCACCGCGTCAGCGTCGTCGACGATGCGGGCCGGCGCTACCTACGGTTCGACTCGTCGTTCCAGAGTGGCATGGTCATCGGGCAACCGTTCCGGACGGCGTTTCGGTACACGGACTACTTCGATCTCGCGCTCGCGTACCATCCGTCGGCGAAGCGCGTCCTGTTCATCGGGCTCGGCGGCGGCTCTGCGCCGAAACGGATGTGGCGTGACTTCCCGACCGTGGACGTCGAGGTGGCTGAGCTCGACCCCGTCGTCGCCGACGTCGCGCGGCGCCACTTTGCGCTGCCCACCAGCCCGCGCCTGCACGTCACGGTCGAAGACGGCCGCCGGTTTCTGCTCAAGCGCCACGACCGGTGGGATGCGATCGGCATCGACGCGTTCTTCTCCGACTCGATCCCGTTCCACCTGACGACACGCGAGTTCCTCGAGCTCGCGCGCGACCGTCTCGCGCCCGGCGGCGTGATCGTGACGAACGTGATCGGCGCGCTCGAAGGCTCGTCGTCGAAGCTGTTCCGCTCGCTCTACCGGACCTACGCGTCGGTGTTCCCGACGGTCCTCGTGCACCCGGTGTACGAGAACGAGCGGAACGTGACCAACGTCCGCAACATCATCCTCGTGGCGACCGAGGGCCCTGCACCTGCGGAAGCCTTTCTGGTTCGCCGCTGGGGCGAGATCAGCAGCCGCTATCGCGGTGCGCCTGAGCTCGCGGACGCGATCGGCGGCCGCCGGCGCGCGCCGGTGCGGACGGACGACGTTCCGCTGCTGACGGACGACTACGCGCCGACCGACGCGCTGCTCTTTTCGGATTAGCGAGGGTCAGCGACGGCTCGCCGGCGGTGCGGCTCTGCCGCACCGCTCACAAACCACCGGCGAAGCAGCGCTCCCTCGACCGCCAACCAATGGCGAGCGCCGAAGGCGCGAGCCCCCGAGCGCGAGCGAAGCGAAGCGAGGGAGCAATCAGCCGAAGAACGCCTTCGCGACGTCGTACCAAGCGGGCGGCACCGTCTTGAGCTCCGCCGTTGCCTCCTTCAGCGAGACGTCGACGATCGAGTCGCCCTGCAGCGCCGCCATCCGTCCCCACGAGCCTGCGAGCACGAGGTCCGCGGCCTTCAGCCCGTAGCGTGTCGCGAGGACCCGGTCCCGCGGTGTGGGCGACCCGCCCCGCTGAACGTGGCCGAGCACCGTCACGCGCGTTTCATAGCCGGTTCGTTCTTCGATCTCCCGCGCGAGCGCATCGCCGACACCGCCGAACCGCACGTGCCCGAATGCATCCGTCGCCGCCTCCTGCGTCACCTGTCGTCGCTCGCCGGACGCGTACGTCAGCTCGTAGCCTTCCGAGACGACCACGATCGAGAAGTCCTTCCCGCGTGAATGGCGGCGCGTGATCTCCGTGCAGGCGTCTTCGACGCTGATCGGGTGCTCGGGGATGAAGATCACATCCGCGCCGCCTGCGATTCCGCTCATGACGGCGATCCAGCCGGTGTGCCGGCCCATCACCTCGACGACCATCACACGGTTGTGTGACTCCGCGGTCGTGTGCAGTCGGTCGATCGCCTCGGTGCAGACGGAAACCGCCGTATCGAACCCGAATGTGTAATCCGTGCCGGAGAGGTCGTTGTCGATCGTCTTGGGCACGCCGACGACCGGGAAGTCGCCCTCGTCGTGAAGCCGCGCGGCGACGCCGAGCGTGTCCTCGCCGCCGATCGCGACCAGCGCGTCGAGCCCCGCATCGCGAAAAGTGGTCAGGACGCGGTCGACTCCGTCGTCGAGCTGGTATGGATTCGTTCTCGACGTGCCGAGGATCGTGCCGCCGCGAGGGAGGATCCCCGATACTTCGCGCGGCCCGAGATCTTCGAGCTTGTTCTCGACGAGCCCCCGCCAGCCCTCGCGCACGCCGACGACGTCCCAGCCGTTCGCATGCAGCCGCCGCGCAACCGCTCGAATCACGGCGTTCAGACCTGGGCAATCGCCGCCGCCCGTCAGGATCCCGGCGCGCACAACCGCATCCTAGGAGCGGCCTTACACTTGTCGGGCGCCGAAGTGGCGGAATTGGCAGACGCGCCGGACTCAAAATCCGGTTCCCTTCGGGGAGTGTGGGTTCGATTCCCACCTTCGGCACCTCTCATTTGCAATTTGGCCTGCGCAGGCCGGATACTCCCCCGGTCAAACACCGAGGATGGCGCAAACGGGCGACGGAGGAGGAAGTGTGAGAAACAGCGTCAAAGCAGTTGCGCTCGTCGGCCTTTTCGCCGCGCTCGCGGTCGCAGCCGCAGGCTGCGGCGGAGGCGGAGACAACGAGGGCGGCGGCACCACGACCAGCGCAGGCGGGGGAGGCAACGTCACGGCGCTCCCGGCGTCGTCGTGCTCTCCCATCTATTACCAAGGCGACGGCGAGGCCGACTTCATCGTGGCGTCCGATCTGCCGCTGCAGGGGGCCGGCCGCGCCCAGACGACAGAGATGGTCGCAGCCATCAAGTTCGCGCTCAAGCAGCGCAACTTCAAGGCAGGCGACCACAACATCGGCTACCAGTCGTGCGACGACTCGACTGCACAGGCCGGCGCGTGGGATTCGGCCAAGTGCGCCTCGAACGCACGCGCGTACGCCGGTAACAAGAGCGTCATCGGCGTCGTCGGCACGTTCAACTCCGGCTGCGCGAAGATCATCGTGCCGGTACTCAATCGCGCCAACCCCGGTCCCATGGCCATGGTCAGTCCCGCGAACACGAGTCCCGGGCTCACCACGGACGGCCCGGGAGCCGAGGCGGGAGAGCCGGAGAAGTACTACCCGACCGGCACGCGCAATTACGCGCGCGTCGTCGCGAACGATCAGATTCAGGGTCCCGCCGACGCGCAATACGCGAAGGACATCGGGCTCAAGAAGGTCTTCGTGCTCAACGACAAGCAGACGTATGGCTTTGGCGTCGCCACGACGTTCAAGGGAGCCGCGGAGAAGCTCGGCCTCGAGGTCGCGGGCTTCAAAGGTTGGGACGCAAAGCAGTCGAGCTACGAAGCGCTCGCGAACTCGATCAAGCAGAGCGGGGCCGACGGGGTCTTCCTCGGCGGCATCATCTGCAACAACGGCGCGAAGCTGATCAAGGACCTCAAGCAGGGCGTACCGGACGCGACCATCATCGCTCCGGACGGCTTCAGCGACCCTGCGTCGAACGGCACCGCCTTCGACGGCTCCTACGTGAGCGTCGCCGGCCAGCCGCCGACGGGCCTGAAGGGCGAGGGCAAGAAGTTCGTCGACGACTTCGGCGCGCAGATCGGCGCCACGCCCAACCCGTACTCGCAGTACGGCGCGCAGGCGATGGACGTGATGCTCGCCGCGATTGCCAAGTCCGACGGCACCCGCGGCTCCGTTGCGAAGGCCCTCTTCGGGCTCAAGATTACGGACGGGATCATCGGAACATTCACGCTCAGCGCCAAGGGCGACACGAGCCTGGCCCCGATCACGATTTACCAGCAGAAAGCGGGGAAGCTCAATCCGCTCAAGACAGTGATCCCGCCGAAGAGCCTGACGGGCGCAACGTAGGCGGCGACCGCGAAGGAGAACGACGGCGCCGGGTATACATGCCCGGCGCCGTCACGACCAAGTGATCACGGAGGCGACCCGAGAACCGACCATCAAGCTCCGCCGCCAGCCGAGCGCCTACGTCCTGCCGGTGTTCGCCACGCTCCTTGTCGGGTTGCTGTTCCTCTGGCTCGGCGTGAACCTCGTCAAAGCGCCGGCGGACTTCATGACGATCTTCTTCATCGGCCTCACGAACGGGGCCGTCTACGCGCTCGTCGCCCTCGGCTACACGCTCGTTTACGGGATTCTCGAGCTGATCAACTTCGCGCACGGCGACGTCTTCATGCTCGGCGGGATGATCTCGGCGACGTTCATCCTCTCCGTCTTCAACCTCGGCGACGACGCTGCGCTCGGATCACTGATCCCGGCGATCATCGTGTCGCTGCTCGGGGCAATGTTGATCTGCGGCGTGCTCAACGCGACGGTGGAGTTCATTGCCTATCGCCCGTTGCGCGGGGCGCCGCGGCTTGCGCCGCTGATCACCGCAATCGGCATGTCGTTCATCCTCCAGGACGTCGCGCTCGCCTGGAAGGGGCCGGAGTACGTCGCGCTCCCAAGCGTGCTGCCGCGCGGAGAAGTGTTCTCGATCGGCGGCGTCGTCTACACGTGGAACAAACTGATCGTCGTGATCATCACGATCCCGGTGCTCGTCCTGCTGATGTGGCTGGTGCAGAGCACGAAGCAGGGGAAGGCGATGCGCGCGACCGCCCAGGACAAGGACGCAGCCGCGATGATGGGCATCAACGTCAACCGGACGATCTCGTTTACCTTCTTGATCGCCGGTGCGCTCGCGGGGGCCGCGGGACTCCTCTACATCCTCTACTTCACGCAGATTCGCTACGACCAGGGTTTCCAGCTAGGGCTGATCGCGTTTACCGCGGCGGTCCTGGGCGGCATCGGCAATCTGCCGGGCGCAGTTCTCGGCGCGCTCGTCATCGGCTTCATCCAAGCCTTCAACGAGGGACTCTCGTGGCATTCGCCCGGCAGCGACTGGACGCAGTCGATCGTCTTCTCGATCCTGATCCTCATCCTCGTCTTCCGTCCCGAGGGGCTACTCGGAGAGCGGACACCCGAGGGGGCGTAGGTGCAGCCGGGCGATCTCCGCCGTTCGATCGCGAGCCGCTGGTGGGCGCTGCTCGGCGCCGCCGGTTTCGGGAAGGAGCGCTGGGAGGCGCTGGACCCGGTTGTGCGGCGTGCCGCCAAGACCGCGTTCTGGCTCGTCGTCGGGCTGATCCTCGTCGCGATCGGCGGCGTCTGGAAGGCGTCGGCGATTCTCGCCGCCGGGATCGTGTTCGCGCTCGTCGTGGGTGCGCCGTTGTGGCGGCGCCGGCCCCTCGGACGCTGGATCGTTCCCGGTGCGGTACTGGCGCTCGCCGCTCTGTACCCGCTCTACCAGTCAGATCTGTTCGAATCGCCCATCTTCGGGCCTGCGCCGAACATGGACACCATGGTCGTGATGGCGATCTTCACCATGATGGCGCTCGGTCTGAACGTCGTCGTCGGCTATGCGGGCCTGCTCGACCTCGGATACGTCGCCTTCTACGCGATGGGCGCCTACATGTCCGGCTGGTTCGCGTCGTCGCAGTTTGCAACACACAAGGTCCACTTCGGCGCCGTGGGGATTACGCCCGCCGCGCCCGGCTTCCACTTCTCGATCTGGCTGATCCTCGTCGCCGCCGGAATCGTCACCGCAGTCGTCGGCGTGATCATCGGCCTGCCCACGCTGCGGCTGCGCGGCGACTACCTCGCGATCGTCACGCTGGGCTTCGGCGAGATCATTCCGCAGATCGCGCGCAACGGCGACAACCTCTTCGGCACCGGCTTCAACCTCACGGGCGGCACGCAGGGACTGACGCCGATCGACGGCCCGGGCTTTGGCAACGCGATCCACGACGCCATCGGGCTGCCCGCCAACTACCTGTACCTGCAGACAGCGGACTTCTACAAAGCCTTCTACTGGACGGCGTTGCTTCTCGTCGTCTTCACGGTCTTCTGCTCGATTCGCCTGCGTGATTCCCGGCTCGGGCGCGCCTGGATCGCCATCCGCGAAGACGAGGTCGCGGCCGCCGCCATGGGTGTTCCGCTCATGCGGACGAAGACGTGGTCGTATGCGACGGGCGCCTTCTTCGGCGGCATCGCCGGCGCGTACTACGCGAGCTACAAGTCCGCGACGTTCCCCGATGACTTCTTCTTCAACATCTCCATTTTCATCCTCTGCATGATCATCCTCGGTGGCATGGGCAACATCGCCGGAGTCATCTTCGGCGCGTGCTTCCTCGCGTATCTCAACCAGGAGGGTCTCGCCAACATCGGCGACTGGACGAACACGCACTTCAACAGCAACATCGACGTCCCGAAGTACAACTTCGGGATCTTCGGCGTGATCCTCGTGATCGTGATGCTGTTCCGCCCGGAGGGACTGATACCCAGCCGACGGCGGGCCCTCGAGTTCCACGAGGGCGTGCACGACGAGCCGCTGTACGACACCACGCACTGATGGCGCTGCTCGACGTCACGAGGTTGCGCAAGGAGTTCGGAGGCCTCGTCGCGGTCGACGACGTCGACCTCGCGATCGAGGAGGGCGCGATCGCGAGCCTGATCGGGCCGAACGGCGCCGGCAAGACGACGTTCTTCAACATGCTGACGGGCGTGTACAAACCGACGGCCGGGAGGGTCGTGTTCGACGGCAAAGACATCACCGGCAAGCCGCCTCATGCTGTCACCGAGCGCGGCGTCGGCCGGACGTTCCAGAACATACGCCTCTTCCAGAACATGACGGCGCTGGAGAACGTGCTCGTCGGGATGCACGCGCGCCTCAAGGGCAATGTGTTCACCGCGATCCTGAAGACACCGCGTGTGCGGAAGGAGGAGTCGCAGGCTCGGAAACGCGCAGACGAGCTGTTGCGCTTCGCCGGCCTGCGGCGCGTCGAGGACGAATATGCGAAGAACCTCTCCTACGGCGATCAGCGGCGGCTCGAGGTTGCGCGCGCGCTCGCGACCGAGCCGAAGCTGCTGCTGCTCGATGAGCCGACGGCGGGAATGAACCCGCAGGAGACCGTCGCGTTCACGGAGTTCGTCGACAAGCTGCGCACCGAGCAAGGTCTGACGGTGCTCTTGATCGAGCACGACATGAAGGTCGTGATGGGCGTCTCGGATCACGTCACCGTGCTCGACTACGGCGCCAAGATCGCAGAGGGAACGCCGAAAGACGTGCAACGCGATCCGCGCGTGATCGAGGCGTACCTCGGAACAGCGGCGGTCGCCGGTGGCTGACGACACTGTCCTCCGCGTCGAGGACGTCCACACGTTCTACGGCTCGATCGAGGCGTTGAAGGGCATCTCGCTTGACGTGCGCGAGGGCGAGATCGTGACGCTGATCGGTGCCAACGGCGCCGGCAAGTCGACGACGCTGCGCTCGATCAACGGGCTCAACCATCCGCGCCAGGGCAAGATCTTCTTCCAGGGCACCGACGTCACGTCGATGCCGCCGCACCAGATCGTCAAGCGCGGCATCTCGCAGTCGCCCGAGGGGCGCAAGCTCTTCCCGCGCATGACCGTGATCGAGAACCTGGAGATGGGCGCCTTCCAGCGCACGGATCGCGGCGGGATCAGAGAAGACATGGACCGGGTGTTCTCGCTCTTCCCGCGGCTCGCGGAACGCAGGACGCAGAAGGCGGGCACAATGTCCGGCGGCGAGCAGCAGATGCTGGCGATCGGTCGCGCGTTGATGGCGCGCCCGAAGCTGCTTCTCCTCGACGAGCCGTCGATGGGGCTCGCGCCGATCTTCGTGGAGAAGATCTTCGAGATCGTGAAGGAGATCAACGAGCAGGGGACGCCGATCCTGCTCGTGGAGCAGAACGCTCTGATGGCGCTCGACACGGCCGACCGCGGTTACGTGCTCGAGACGGGCAAGATCGCGCTTGCGGACGATGCAAAGAATCTGCGCCAGAACGAGCAGGTCCGCAAGACGTACCTAGGCGAAGACTAGAACTAAGTCCTCGAGCTCCCATCGCCGCGGCGCTTCCGTCTTGTCGTCTCGGCACGAGACGCGGCGGGGCTCCAGTTGGTTCACACGCAGGCGCGCCACCGCGCGCCGGCCGTCCGAGAGCGCGAAGGTCGTTCCATCTACCCACGTCAGGTCGTCAAGACCCTCCAGCGCGAGCTCGCGGCGGATGAGGATCTCCGCCGCTTGCTGCTCCGGCTCGTACGCCGTGCGGCCGCGGAGGTGGTCGAGCGGGAGCAGCCCAGCGTCGAGCTCGTCCGCGAGCGCGGGCGCGGTGCGCGCGTCGAGCCGGCCGAAACAGAGGCAGTCCGGGAGCACGAGCACGTTCGCCGCGAACCTGTGCCCGCCGAGATGCGAGCACTCGTAGACCTGTCCCGGGCGCGCGCGCTCGAGCGCCTGCGCCACCGTAGGCCCCCGGATAGCGCAGCATGGATCGCGCGCGCCGTTCGTGCAGACGAGGTAGCGGCGCCCCTCGGGAGCTTGTGGCACTGAGCCACTAACCCCGCGAACGAGGAGCACCTTCGCCCCCTTGGCAACGAGGCCGTGGTCGCGGCCCCACGGCTTCGCGCGCTCGACGAGCTCCCAGCGCGCGGCGACCGGAGCGGTGCCCGCGAGCGGCTCGTCCAGCTCCAGCGACAGCTCGGCGCAGCGGAACGTCATGTGCGCACCCGCAACGGGAAGTACGGGGGCGCGAGCAGGAAGCCGATGCGCAACGGCCCGTCGGCGCGGCTTTGAGCCATCTGTACCGCGGCGCCGACGCCGTGCGTCGGCACGAGCCCGAGCGCGCGCGCCGCGTCGTGGTCGCGGCAGCCGGCGACGAGCACCGCCCCAAGCCGTCCGAGCGCCGGCGCGCACGCGCTCCAGTCCGCGAACGGCAGCACCGGATGGTGCGTGCGCCCGCCGCGGTACGCGGCGATCGCCTTCCCGTCCGCCGCCGCCGCTTGCTCTGCCTCGCGCAGCAGGTCGAGGTCGCGCGCGGAGCCGACGCGAACGGCGCGGAAAAACTCGCGGTACGGCTGCTGGCTCGGGTGCGCGAAGCGTCGCTCGAACGGATGCACGAGGATCGCCGTTCCGCCGTCGACCACGGGGAACGCGTCGCGCCACAGGCGGAGCGCGAGCGCGAGCCCGAGGTGCGCAGCGAGCAACGGGTTCGGCCGCTCGCGCGGCAGGTGCGGGGTCGTGCCTGGAATGCCGAGGCAGATCGCGTCGAGCGGCTTGCCAAGCGAACGCGCACGCTCCTCTGTTCCGCGCAGCAGCGCCTCCGCGTGCGCGACGGACGGCGGCCCCGAGAACGCGGCTGAGATCCCTCGAGATGCGGGAATCGACCGCAGCGCGCGACGCCTGACGAAGCCGGGCAACACGCCGAACACACGGCGCATCGGCGAGCGGAGGAGATACTCGACGGACTCCTCCTGGTAGGGGTAGCCGCGCAGCATGCCCGTCAGCCGCGGCAGCGTCAGCACGAGCGACGTTCCGATCACGGCCACGCGGCGCGCGAGCGCCCGCTCCAACGCCACGCCTACGTGCCATCCCTGCGAGGTCGCCGTCTCGAGCAGCGAGTACGCGTCCGCCGCGCGAATGGTCGCCGAGTCCGTCGCGCCGACGAGCACGCCTGGGCCGCCGTGCAAGACGGTCTCGGCCGCGCTGATCGTGAGCACGAGGTCGGTCTCGACGAGCGCCCGGTGGACGCGCACCGTGCGGCCTCCGTCGATTCCGATCGGCACGAGCTCCGGCGACTCGGCATCGTGGACCTCGACGGAGCCGTGAAAGCGTCGCGCGAACTCCGGCGGCACGAACTGGTCGACCTCGCGCTCGTCCGTCCGGCGTGCAAGGGCGCCGGCGACGAGAATCGTCGTCCGCTGCGCCGGAATTCCGGCGCGCTCGAGCTCGTCGATCGCCGCCGCGATCGCGGCGGGGCGTGGCTCGACCGATGTCTGCGGGACTGGATAGGCGGGCGGCTCGACCACCACGGTTGCGCGTCCGCCTCGCGGGACGAGCGTCTCGAGCGGGTCGCCGGCCAGCGGAAAGCGAAGCGAGTCGCGCACGGCCGCGCCGACGTCGACGATGGGCTCACGCGGCGGCGGCGGAGCGAGCACGACCGCGTCGTCATCGACGTTGACGACCGCGATCTTCGAGCCGGCGAGCAGCGGGACGCGCGGCACTACGCGATTAGACGGTGCAAGCGTAGGAAGCTCGTGCGAAAGCCTCGTTTCGGCCAGAAACGCGAGGAGAGCAGGTTCGTGACGCGCCAGTCGGTGACCATCGTCCGGTAGCCGCGTTCCCGCGCCCACGCAAAGCACGCATCCGTGAGCGCGACCCCTGCGCCCGAGCCGCGCGCGTCCGGGTGTATGACCGCGAAGGCGAGGTAGGCGGCGCCCGGCGGACGCGCGAGCCCTGCGTGCATCGACGTCAGCTCGACCGGACAGACGACGAAGTTCCCAACGATCCGCCCATCGCGCTCGGCGACGAGATTGCCGATGTCGTCGCGCTCGAGATCCTCGGCGATGTCGGAGCGGACCTCGGCCTCGGTCCTAGGCGTCGTCGGGCCGAAGACCGGCGCAAGCTGCTGGTGGAGATTGAGGAAGGGCGCCAGCGCGACGAGTGCGTCGACGTCTTCCGGCCCAGCCTCGCGGACGCCGGCCGGCATCGGCGTATCGGGTATCTCGGTGATCCCGTGCGCCTGCTGGGCGCCGAAGCCGAGCCGGAACCACGCATCGATCAGCTGCTCGTCCGTGGCCGGGACGAGCACTTGGTGCGCCTTGAGCCCCTGCTCGACCCAGCCGGCCGCCGCGGCCGTGTAGACGTCGCGCAGGAGCTCGGGATCGTCGGCCGCATGCCCGGCCGTCTCGATCCAGACGTTCGGGCCCCAGACTTTCTCCGGCCGCGTGAAGCCGAGGACGTAGCCCCCCACGGCCGTTGCGCCCGTGGCCCCGTCGGTGCGCCAGAGCGCCTCTACCTCGGCGCGAAAGTCGACTTCGGCCGGCAGGAGCGGTTCAGCCGCCAGGTGCCGGCGGTGCCGCTCGGCGAGAAGCGCCGCGGCGGTGGCGAGGTCGTCTTCTGTGAAGGCCCGAACCATCGCGCCGGGACGTTACCGTTGGCCTGTGCCCAAGACCGTCGAAGGAACCGAGCTGCAGCTCGACGACGGGCCCGCGCGCGAGTGCGAGCTCTTCCTCGTCGACGGCAACAACCTCGCGTACCGTGCGTTTTTCGCCTTGCCGGAGGAGCTCGCGACCAGCGACGGCTTTCCCACCAATGCGCTGCTCGGCTTCACCAACATGCTCTTCAAGCTGCTCACGGACTACAAGCCGAAGGCGGTCGCAGTCGCCTGGGACACGCGCCCGACCGAGCGCGCCGCGATCGCGACGACGCAGATCTACAAGGAAGGCCGGAAGGAAATGGCCGACCTGCTTCGCGAGCAGTTTCCGTACTTCCGTCCGATCGTGGGGGCGTTCGGCTACCGCAATCTCGAGTTCGAGGGCTGGGAGGCGGACGACGTGATCGCGACCCTGGCGACACGTGCGGACGAGGCGGGAATCAAGACCTGCGTCGTCTCCACCGACCGCGACGCGTTCCAGCTCGTGTCCGAGAACGTCTGCTTGATGATGACGCCGCGAGGCGTGCAGGATCCGCACCTGTACACGCCCGAGCGCGTCGAGGCCCGCTACGGGATCCGTCCCGACCAGGTGCCCGACTTCATCGGCCTGAAGGGAGATACGTCGGACAATATCCCCGGCGTTCCCGGGATCGGCGACAAGACCGCGGGGCAGCTGATCTCGCAGTACGGCTCCGTCGAAGAGGTGATCGAGCACGCCGAGGAGCTGTCGCCCGCACGCCGGAAGAACATCCTCGAGCACGCCGAGGTGGCCCGCGAGTCGAAGGAGCTCGCGACGATGCGGCGCGACCTCGACATCGAGTTCGATCCTTCCGGGCTCGTCCTCGCACCGCCGGACCGCACGCAGCTCCGCGAGATGTTCCGGCGCTTCGAGTTCCGCAACCTCCTCAACCGGATCGACCTGCTCGACGAGGCCGTCCCGGCCGCCGAGCGGCCGAAGGTCGTCGGGACGCAGGTTGCATGGCGCGAGGGATCCGTCCAGCCCGCCGACGGCGACGGCTACGCGGTGCTCGCCGACCGCGCGGCGGCCGCGGGTGAGGACGGCGTCGTGGTCGGTGCACCGTCCGCCCGCATCGATGCGCGTGTCGTCGCGCACGACGCGAAGACGCTGCGCGTCGAGCCGCTCGAGGACACGATGCTCGCGGCGTACCTGATCGAGCCGGGCCGCGCCGAGTACCTGCTCGACGACTTGGCGGCCGAGTACGGCGTCGAGGTGATTCCCGAGCCGGCGGTGGACGAGGAGACGACCGCGCTCGTGAAGGCGGCGGAGACGCCGCGCCGGCTTGCGCCGCTAATGCTCGAGCGCCTCCGCGAAAGAGACGTCGAGCGCCTGTACCGCGAGGTCGAGTTGCCGCTCACTCGAGTGCTCGCGGCGATGGAGGACGCGGGCGTGAAGATCGACACGTACCGCATGGGCGAGATCACAGCCCGCCTGGCCGACAGGCTGGAGGAGCTCGAGTCGCGCAGCTTCGAGCTGGCGGGCGAGGAGTTCATGGTCGGGTCGACGCAGCAGGTCGCGCGCATCCTCTTCGAGAAGCTCGGCCTCACGCCGGGGCGGAAGGGCAAGACCGCCTACTCCACCGACACGCGCGTACTGCGCTCGATCCGTCACGAGCACGAGATCGTCGCGGTGATCGAGGAGTGGCGCGAGTACTCGAAGCTGCTCAACACGTACCTCGGCCCGCTGCCGTCGCTACTCGGCCCGGACGGTCGGCTGCACACGACGTTCAACCAGGCCGTCGCGTCCACCGGCCGCCTCTCGACGACGAATCCCAACCTCCAGGCGATCCCGATCCGTACCGACCTCGGCCGCGAGATCCGCAGCGCATTCGTTGCCGAACAGGGGCACCGGCTGATGAGCGCCGACTACTCGCAGATCGAGCTGCGGATCCTCGCGCACGTCAGCGGCGAGCCGAAGCTCCGCGAGGCATTCGAGCGCGGCGACGACATCCACACGGCGACGGCGGCGGAGGTGCTCGGTGTGGAGCCGGGGAAGCTGACCTCCGCGCAGCGCAGCGTCGCGAAGATGATCAACTTCGGGATTGTCTACGGCATCTCGGCGTTCGGCCTGTCCGAGAACCTCGAGATCCCGCGCGAGGAGGCACAGGCGTACATCGATGCCTACCTTGCGCGCTTCCCGCTCGTGCAGGACTTCATCGAGCGGACGAAGGAGCAGGCCACCCGCGACGGGTACGTCACGTCGCTGCTCGGGCGCCGGCGGCCCGTGCCGGAGATCCGCGCGTCGAACCGGCAGACGCGCTCGCTCGGCGAGCGCCTGGCCGTCAACTTCGTCATGCAGGGCTCGAACGCGGACATCATCAAGGTCGCGATGCTGCGCATCCACGAACGATTGCGCAGCGAAGGTCGGGCCGCTCGACTCGTGTTGCAGGTGCACGACGAGTTGCTGCTCGAGGTGCCCGACGCCGAGACCGGCCCCGTGCGGACGCTCGTGCGCGAGGAGATGTGCGGCGCGTATCCGCTCGATCCGCCGCTCGCAGTGGACATCGGCGTCGGCGACAACTGGGCCGAAGCGAAGTCCTGACTTAGGCAATTCTTACCCACCGCTCACGCGCGCCTTAGTCGCGGCTGGTCGACTTGGTCGATGGCCGTCGCGAGCGTCGTTGTTCCCCTCGACCGGCGCGCGACGCTCGCAGCTGACGGCGCTCCTCCTCGGCCGTGCAAGGGTTGGGCAGCCTCGGACGGCGCACGTGCGGGACGTCTCGGTTCCCGCGTTTCCGCCCCCCGTACGTCGTCAAGCCGCGCTTCGGCAGCTGGGGCCGAGATGTGTACCGGTGCGGGACGGCAGGCGAGCTGATCGAGCGGCTGGAAGAGCTCCGAGAACGGCGTCTTCACGGCTGTCGCCTTCGTGCTCACCGACGCCGCCGTGGCGGAAGACTCTTACGAACGTCTTAGAGCGTCCTCAGGCCTGTCTTAGCAGCGCGCGGTGTCATGAGGTTGACAACGACACAACGCAAAGGGAAGCGCGCCAATGCCCCGCAGAAGACTCACACTCCTGATCGCAGTCGCTCTCGTCAGCCTGGCCATTGGTGCCGGCGGCGCCACCTTCGCACTCGTCGCCGGCACCGCTACGACGACCGTCGTGCGGAACGTCACGGTGCCGAGCTCGCAAATCGCTTCGACGACGAGCTCGCTCTCCGTGGGCCAGATCTACAAGCAGGCGTACCGCGGCGTCGTCGAGATCACCGTCACATCAACGCAGACCGCGCGAACACCCTTCGGTCTCGATTCCCAGACGCAGAAGGCCCAGGGCTCGGGCTTCGTCGTTGACGCGAGCGGCGACATCGTCACGAACGAGCACGTCATCGCAGGCGCCCAGTCGATCTCGGTCAGATTCTGGAACGGCAAGACGTACACGGCGAAGGTCGTCGACAGCGACACGTCCCTCGACGTCGCGCTCATCAAGGTCGACGCGCCGAGCTCGCAGTTGCACCCGCTCTCGCTCGGGGACTCGAGCACAGTGCAGGTTGGCGACGCTGTCGTCGCGATCGGCAGCCCGTTTGGGCTGAACGAGACCGTGACAAGCGGCATCGTCAGCGCCGTGCACCGCGAAATCACCGCGACGAACAATGCGACCATCCAGAACGCGATTCAAACCGACGCGGCGATCAACCACGGGAACTCAGGTGGGCCGCTGCTGAACGCCCAGGGCCGGGTGATCGGCGTCAACGCTCAGATCGAGAGTGAGTCCGGTGGGAGCGACGGCGTCGGCTTCGCGGGCCCGTCGAACAGCATCCAGCCGCTGCTCTCGCAGATCTGACGATCAAGCACGTCGTTCGTTAGCAAACCGTAAGGGCGCAGCGACGCTAGAAACCCGTATCGGGGGTTTCAGCGCACCCTGGCTATACTGACCGGCCTTTGTCGATGGCTACCGATGACATGACTACGCAGCAGGCTGAGCCGGGCGTCTGGGTAACAGGCCCCGACGGCGAGCTCGTTCCCGACTACGAGTCCACGTTCCCCGAGATCAACGAGGGGCAGGTCGTGCACGGCACCGTTGTGCGCGTGGACAAGGACGAGGTGCTCGTCGACATCGGTTACAAGTCGGAGGGGGTCATCCCGACTGCCGAGCTTTCGATCCGTCGCTCGATCAATCCTGCGGACGAGGTCGCGCTCGGCGAGGAGGTCGACGCGCTCGTGCTCACGAAGGAGGACGCCGAGGGTCGGCTGATCCTCTCGAAGAAGCGCGCGCGCTTCGAGCTCGCGTGGAAGCGCATCGAGACAGCCGCCGAGTCCGGCGAGCCCGTCGACGGCAGGGTGATCGAGGTCGTGAAGGGCGGTCTGATCCTCGACCTCGGCGTGCGCGGCTTCCTGCCGGCGTCGCTCGTCGACATCCGCCGCGTCCAGGACCTCGACGAGTTCCTCGGCCAGGAGCTGCGCTGCAAGGTGATCGAGCTGAATCGCTCCCGCAACAACGTCGTCCTCTCCCGCCGGGCAGTGCTCGAGGAGGAGCGCAAGGACCAGCGCCAGCGCATCCTCGACAAGCTCAATCCCGGCGACGTCGTCGAAGGACAGATCTCGAACATCGTCGACTTCGGCGCGTTCGTGGATCTCGACGGCATGGACGGCCTGATCCACATCTCGGAGCTCTCGTGGTCGCACGTCAACCATCCGTCCGAGGTGCTCGAGATCGGCCAGACAGTCAACGTGAAGGTCCTCGACATCGACCGCGAGCGCCAGCGCATCTCCCTGGGTCTCAAGCAGACCCAGGCAGATCCGTGGCAGCAGGTTCTCGAGGCGTACAAGGAGGGCGACATCGTCGACGGCAAGGTGACGAAGGTCGTCACATTCGGCGCCTTCGTCGAGATCCTTCCGGGCGTCGAAGGGCTCGTGCACATCTCCGAGCTCGCGCAGCGGCACGTGGAGAACCCGCGCGAGGTCGTCGCGCAGGGCCAGGACGTCAGCGTGCTGATCCTCGAAGTGGACGCCGAGCGCCGTCGGCTGTCGCTGTCGATGAAGCGCGTCGACGGCCAGGAAGGCGAAGAGGGCGACCTCGATGAAGGAAGCCAACTGACGCCGAACCTCGGCCTCTCCGAGGAAGTGTTCGCGGAAGGCTCGGCCGCGCCGGCCGACGCGACGGCGGAGGCGGTTGCCGAAGCCGAGCCCGAGCCGGTTGCCGAAGCCGAGCCGGAGCCGGAGCCCGAGCCCGTCGCCGAAGCCGCGCCCGAGCCGGAAGCCGAGTCCGCGCCCGACGCCGCTGAGCCCGAGTCCGAGGAAGCCTAAGCGGCTCGATGTCGCGATCACCGGCGGCATCGGCGCCGGGAAGAGCGAGGCATTGCAGGCGTTCGCGCGTCACGGCGCGGCGACGATCTCGAGCGACGAGATCGTCCACGACCTGATCGAGGAGGACCCGGAAGTGCGCGCCGCACTGCTCGAGCAGTTCGGAACGACGCGCCGCGCGGACATCGCCGAGGTCGTCTTCGCGGACCGCGAGCAACTCGCCTGGCTCGAGGGGCTCCTACACCCGCGGGTCGTGCGGCGCTACCTCGATTGGCGCGAGCTGCAGACCGCGCCGCTCGCGGTGACCGAAGTGCCGCTGCTCTACGAGACGGGCGGCGACGCGCGCTTCGACAAGGTCGTCGTGATCACCGCTCCGAAGGCGCTCCGCGAGGCGCGGCGTGAGCCGCTCCCCGGCGACCGCGAGACGCGCCTGATCGACGACAAGGAGAAGGCGAAACGCGCCGACTACACGTACGTGAACGCGGGCTCGCTCGAGGAGCTCGACAGGTTCGTCGCGTCCGTCGTTGAAGATCTGACGAAGTGAGGAAGCTCGTCTTGCTCGGGCTGGTGGTTGCCGCGGTCGCCGGCATCGGCGCGTGGTTCGTCGAAGCGCCGCCCGACCCGGTCCAGCGGCTGCGTTACCCGTTCCAGTACCGCGCGATCGTCCGGGGCCATGCGCACAACTACCGCCTCGATCCCGCGCTGCTCGCGGCGGTGATCGAGGCAGAGTCCAAGTTCGAGGCCGGAGCGAAATCCAAGTCGGGGGCGATCGGGCTGATGCAGCTCCTGCCGTCGACGGCAGAGGGGATCGCGCTGCACACGGGCGGCTCGAACTTCCACAGGTCGGATCTCTACAACCCGGAGATCAACGTCCGCTACGGCGCCTGGTACCTCCGCCACCTGCTCGACAAGTACGGCGACGAGCAGGCGGCGCTCGCCGCGTACAACGCCGGCCAGCACAACGTCGATCGCTGGCTCGCCGGGGGCTCCGGCATTCGCTTCAGCGAGACGCGCGCGTACGTCGATCACGTCGAGGAGCTGAAGCGGATCTACCGCGACGTGTGGTCGTCAGAGCTCGGCGAGTAGCCGCCGCGCCTGGTCCGCTGCCGGCCGGATGCCCTTCTCCTCGTAGACTGCGACCGCTTCGCGGGCGAGCACCGCCGCCTCGTCGGTGCGGCCCGCGATGCTCAGAACCTCCGCGAGCGCGAGCCGCGTGTCGCCGCGCGCGAAGGAGTCCGTCTGGTCGGACAACGCGACTGCCTCTCGGCCGAGCCGCACCGCCTCCTCGAGCTCCCCGCGCCGGGCGAGCACCTTCGCCTCAACCGCCTTCCAGAGGCGGTGCGTCTCCACGTCTTCGGGCGCAGCGAGCTCGTTGGCTTCCCGCGCGGCCTCCTCGGCCTCCTCGTAACGGCCTTGCTGGTAGAGCGCCTCCGCCAGGTGTCCGGCCAACGTGGAGAGGAAGCCCGTTTCTCCGATCGACTCGAGGATGTCGTAGCCGAAGCGCATGCGCCGCTCCGCCGCGACGGGATCGTCGGCGAGCAACTCGACGATTCCGCCCATCATCGTCCCCGATCCCGCGGCCACCCTCCACCCGAGCTCGAGCTGCATCGTGATCCCCCTGTCGAGGAACTCGCGGGCCCGGTCGAACTCGCCGTGCATTCCGTACAGACAGCCCAGCACCCGGACCGCGGCCGCCGCGAGGCCGGGCTCGACACCCGGCTGCTCCAGCACGCCCTCGGCCAGCCGGATTGCCTCGTCGACCGGCATGGGGCCGAACCAGGACGTGTTGAGGAGCCAGACGAGACTGTCGATCTCCCGTTTCCGGTCGCCCGCCCGCCGTGCATGCTCGATCGAGCGCTCGAGCGCCTCCGCCATCGCCCCGCCGCCCAGCTCCATCAGGTGGACGTGGGCGATCATCGCCCAGCCCTGCGCGAGCGCGGCCTCGTCGCCGAGCTCTTCGAGCTCGCCGATCGCCGCCTCGGCTGCGCGCTTGAACTTCTCGAACGCGGTCTGATCGACCAGCTGCCGAAACATGCGCAGCTCCAGCGTCGCCCGCAGCTCGAGCACCCGCTGTCCGGACTTGCCGGCCGCGTCGGCCGCCTCGAGCAAAACCTGTTCCGCACGCTCGAACTGCCCAAGCTCGGCCAGCCCATCGCCGAGGTCGACGAGCAGCGGGATGCGGCGCTCGTCCCCTTTCGGCAGCAGCTCGACCGCGCGCGAGAGCAGGTTCGTCGCGGCCGACCGGTCGCTGCGGAGGAGCGCGCGACCGCCGGCAGCCGCAAGCGGTTCGGCAGCCCGCTCCGCGAGGACGGGCGCCTGTGCGTCATCCGGGTCGAGCTCCACTCGGTAGCGATAGGCCTGCTCGAGGTGATAGCCGACGATCTCGTCCTGCTCCGCGAGCTCCGCGTGCGTGTCCAGCCAGTCGGCAAAGCTCTCGTGCAGCTCCGCGCGCGTCTCCTTCGGCAGCGCGTCGTACGCCGCGTCGCGGATCAGAAGGTGGCGGAAGCGATACGCGTCTTCGTCCGGGACGGTCGGCGTGTCAGGCCGGATCAGCTCCTTGCGAACGAGCAGAGGGAACTGCAGGTCGACGTCAGTGTCGGGTGCGAGCATGGCAACGGCGCCGCGGTGGAAGACCTGGCCCTCGACGGCGCCTCGCTCCATCACCGCGCGTTCGTCACGGTCGAGCGCGTCGAGGCGCGCGTGCAACAGCGCGTGGATCGTGGGCGGCACGGCGACGTCGCCCTCTTCGTGCAGCATCGCGAGCATCTCCTCGACGAACAGCGGGTTGCCCTCCGATGCGGCGACGATCTTCAGCCGAGTCTCAGTGCCGGCTCCGCCGAGCGAGTCGATCAACTGCTCACACTCCGCTGTCCCGAGTGGTTCGAGAAAAACGGTCGTTGCGTTCAGCTTGCCGCCGCCCCAAGCGGAGCGGACGTCGAGCAGCTCGGGGCGGGCGATGCAGAGCAGGAAGATGGGCGCGCCGCGCGAGAGGTCGGCGACGTGCTCGATCAGGTCGAGGAAGGTGGGCTCGGCCCAATGCAGGTCGTCGAACATGACGATGATCGGCCGCTCCGCCGACTCGCGCTCGAGCAGCTTGCGGAACGCGAGCTGCGTCTCGGCGGGCGAAGAGCCGATGATCGACTCAGGGTCGGCCTCGAGCTGAAGCAGTGCCTCGACGAGCGGCCAATAGGTGATGCCTTCGCCGTAGTGCAGGCAGCGGCTGTGAAGCACTCGCCCGGGGAGGCCGTCGAGAAACTCCGCGGCGAGCCGCGACTTGCCGACGCCCGCGGAGCCGAGGAGAGTGAAGAGCTGGCACCTTCGCTCGTCGACCGTGCGCTGGAAGTCTTGCCGCAACCGCTCCAGCTCGTGCCGCCGTCCGATGAGCGGCGAACCCAGTTGCCGCGCCACCCCGGCTGCCTCCGGGTCGAGGCGGAGCAGACGGAATGCTTCCACCGGCGCGGGCTTGCCTTTCAGGTCGAGCGGCGGCAGCAGTTCGACCTCGGCGGCGTCGCGCACGAGCCGCTGCGTCGCCGCGCCGATCAGCACCTCGCCCGGCGCGGCCGCCTGCTCCAGCCGCGCCGCCACATTGACCGCGTCGCCGGTGACCAGCGTCTCTCCCTCCCCGGTGACGACCTCGCCGGTATTGACGCCGATCCGTAGCTCGGGGCGCTGCAACTCTGCCGCCGCGCGCACCGCCCGCAGCGCATCGTCCTCGTGCACGCGCGGGACGCCGAACACCGCCATCACCGCGTCGCCGACGAATTTCTCGACCCTGCCGCCGTGCCGCTCGAGGATCGCCCGCGCGTCCTCGAACCAGCGCGCCATCTGCCTGCGCACCGCCTCGGGGTCCTGCGAGTCGCCGAGCGCTGTCGAGCCGACGACGTCGGCGAAGAGAACCGTGACCGTCTTGCGCGCCCTCTGCGCCGGCGCGCTCTCACCGAGCGGCGCGGCGCAGCGGCCGCAGAAGCGAAATCCGTCCGGGTTCTCGGTTCCGCACTGGGCACAGAGAACGGCCACGAAACGAATCAGACGTGGCCGAGCGACTGCTCGATCTGGCTGGTCCAGGCCGTCGCGCCCTTCGCGCGCGTGATCGCGAGCGCGCGCTCGTAGGCCGCGCGCGCCTCGTCGAGGCGGCCGGCGAGCACCAGTACCTTGGCGTGCTGCTCGTGAGCGATCGTTCGCAAGTCGTAGAAGTCGCTGCGCTCGGCGAGCTCGACGGCACGCTCGACGTGCTCGATGGCCCGGTCGTGGTCGCCGCGCAGCGCGGCTATCTGTCCCCGGGCCGCCTCGCTCGTCGCCACGTCTACGACGTCTGCCGGATTCATCTCGGCGACCGCATCTTCCAGCCACTTCTGCGCCTCGTCGACCCTGCGAAGCTCGAGCAGCGCCACAACGAGACTGAGTGCCGTGGTCGAGAAGTAGCGGTGGTCGCCCAGGCGGCCGAGCTCCTCGGCACCTTCGCGGAGAAATTCGACGGCTGCCTCGTCTTCACCGGCCAGCCGCTCGATGAAGCCGCGCGTCTGGTACCCGGCCACGGCGGCCACGGTCAGCCCGGCTTCGCGCATGGTCTGTGAACCTTCCTCGATGAGAGCGCGGGCCTGCTCGAACTCACCCACGAGTGCGAGAAGGCGGGCCAGCCCGCGTTTCGTCCTCGCCTGAACGAGCGGCTTGTCGGCGGCACCGGCGATCCGACGCTCGCTGTCCGCGATTGCCTCCGCCACGGGCGCCGGTCCGAATACCGCAGAGGCATACATCTGCGCAGTCGCCTCGTTGACGAGAGCGGTGTCGCCCGCGCTCTCGGCATGCGCGCCGGCGCGCGCAAAGGCTTCGCTTGCAGCCTCGGCGCGGCATTCCAGCCACAGCGTCCCGGCGAGCGCGCGTTCGGCGAAAGAAAGTCCGCGCTCGTCCCCGAGCTCGGCGAACGTCTTCTTCGCTTCGTCGATACTCGAGCGCACGCGCTCGATGTTGTCGATCTCGCCTCGCGTCATCTCGATCTCTGTGCGGAAGAGAAGCGCGTAAGCCTGCGACGCCTGGTCGTCCGCCTCCGCAAGCTCGGCGATCTGGCCGTCGGCTGCCTTGAACTCGCCCAGCCCGATCGACGGCATGACGAGAGAAGCCAGGAAGTCGAGCCGCTGCGGATCGCCTAGCGGCAGAAGGTCGACGGCACGGCTCCGCAGATTGACCGCAGCGCGGAGATCGCCGCGCCCGTGGGCTGCACGCGCGGCGCGCGCGAGATTCGCGGCAGCCGCCGAGGCGAGCGGTGCATGGTCCGCGCCGAGCTCGCGCCGGTAGTTCGAAGCCTGCTCGAGGTGGTAACCGACGATCTCATCCTGCTCGAGGAGGTTTGCGTGCTCGCCCAACCAGACCGCGAACCGCTCGTGCAGCTCGGCGCGCGTCGCCTTCGGGAGCGCGTCGTAGGCCGCGTCGCGAATCAGGAGGTGACGGAAGCGGAATGCCTCGTCCTCGGCCAGGGTCGGCGTGCTGGGACGGATCAGCTCCTTGCGGACGAGGCCGAGCAACCGCTGGGGCACGTCCGCCCGCACTCCTTCCGGCGCGAGCTCGATCACCGCGGTCTGGTGGAACACCTCCCCCTCGACCGCTCCGCGTTCGATGACGGCGCGCTCGTCTTCCCCGAGCCGGTCGAGGCGGGCCTCGAGCAGGGCCTGGATCGTCGGCGGTACCGACACCTCGCCGTTGCCGTCCTCGCGCACCATCGCAATCATCTCCTCGACGAACAACGGATTTCCGTCGGCCGCGGCGAGGATCCGCTCCCGTGTTGCGGCGTCGAGCTCCGCGCCGTCCAGCAGATTCTCGACCAGTTGCTCGGCGTCGCCCGGCGGAAGCGGCTCGAGCAGGATCGACGTCGCGTTCA
>WNGF01000403.1_pt1 | contig 96127 bp, 86 predicted proteins | sample 5400641 | NCBI WGS metagenome assembly WNGF01 (sample SAMN13153371, study PRJNA577476) | soil metagenome | isolation source: 80 cm soil or saprolite under grassland replicate 2 | place: USA:California | collected 2016-06-15 | reverse complement strand
TTCCTGGACTCTCAGCCTGATGATCAAGAGACGCAACGCGCAAAAGCAATGGCCATCAGGTATGTCGAGGGATTTGAGGCGGCCAACATTGAACGGATTGGCATCCAGGGGCTGACCAAGGAAAATGAAGCCTCAGCCGGGATCGATGGTGACAAATCATTCCGGTTTTTTACGGGCTATGATTCACTCGCGCACGCGCTCCGAGTTGAAGCTGAAGCGCGCGGCACAGTCACTCACCTCAAGGTGATCGTCAAAGAAATAAACTGGGCGAACGGTGACCTCAAAATTATCTGCGAACGTGCCGGTGGCGTTTACGATGGGAGCGCTATCAGCCCGGCCGCGTCAGCTGAACCATTAAGGTTCACCGCGTCTGCCGTATTGATAACCTTACCGCTCGGCGTCCTTCAGATGGCTCCCGAAAGAGCAGGGGCTGTACGCTTCACACCTGAATTGCCGGCGGCTAAGCAGGCGGCAATCGACGTTCTGGCCATGGGTAACGTAGTCAAGATTGTGATGTGCTTTCGCGAGAGCTTTTGGGAAGAAGTGAAGCTTTCGGACCAGGAAAACAAGACGGCGAACTTTGCCGATTTCGCCTTCATGCATTGTCCTGATGCTCCGTTTCCGACCTGGTGGACCCAATTACCGGTGCGCGCTCCGGTATTGGTGGGCTGGATTGGCGGACCAAAGGCGGAATATCTAACTTCGCGTTATGACTTCAGCAGGGAAGGCAGAAGGCAGAAGGCAGAAGGCGGCAAACAGCAGGCGTACGAGCGTCCGGATTCATCCTTAGTCGATGAAGCTATTAACTCATTAATGCGCATCTTCAATCTTCCGCCGGACGCCATCCGCAGCCAGTTGCAAGCTGCGTATTTTCATAACTGGCGCGACGACCCTTTTGCGCGCGGAGCCTACTGTTACATTCCCGTTGACGGTCTCAAAGCCCAGGAATTGCTTTCACAGCCGTTGGACCATAAATTATTTTTCGCCGGCGAAGCTCTTTCAGTCGGGCATATCGGCACAGTTCACGGCGCCATCCAAAGCGGGAAACATGCGGCGAAAGAAATTCTTTCGGCTTTCGCTGAAGAGATTATTTAGTCTGTGTTGCAGATCCAACGAAGCTCGGGCCTCATTTGGTCGTTTGCTAAGCTTTGCTGAATGATTGGCTCTACGAAAAACCGTTCGCGAAGCGGACGGACCGCTTGTCGAACTCTTTTCGGGATATAGCGTACCGTTATTCGTCATGTAACCTGTGCCGTCGCCAAACGTCAGGAGACTTAGTTCTACTCGGATCCTGGTTGGCAAGGCTTTTCCTTCTTCCCGGCGCATCTTGTGAAGCTTTTTCAGATATGCTGGATGGAACTTTAGGCTCACCGACTCGCCGGGCTTAATTGATACGTCTTCGGGAGTCGCGTAATTCCGAAGATCGCCTAACTCAGTTCGCCCCCAGTAAACATTCGCCCAAAAATCCTTCCCATTTGAATCTTCGATATCGAGAATCAAACGAAGCATAACGTAGTAGAACGGTTTGTTCCCATTATTAGTCACCTCCAGTTCAAGGTCGTGCGCCCATTTCTCATTATTGAGATCCTTAACAGCCTTTTCTTTCTCTTTTTTAATTCTGACACTGATCGGCACGTTCTTGGGAATTATGTTTTCGATTTTCCGTTCACCCTGCGGCTCCGCAAGGACTGACGGTTCGCGCGACACGAAACCCCTGGCCAGAATTAATAACGTCGCGAGACAGAATGCAGCAGCTATTCCCGGTCTAAGGTATTGAGAGGACATTGAAAGCACTCCTTTCGATTCGGCTGGGAACCGTTCACAGGTGGCTGACTACCGAGACATTAGATGATGTGTCATAGGGAGCCTGTTCGTTGCCGTAAATATACGCGCTATTTTCAAGGCGTCAACAAGGATGGTCGAATCTTCTCAAACGCATGAAGAAGAACTAGTTAGGTCCGCAAGCAAATATTAGTACTGGCCCGATGGAGCGCCGAAGAGGTTTCTCTATGAAGGGACAATCAAGTAATTGAGCCATTTGATTCAATCCACCAGTACGCGTGTTCCGAGCGCTTCGGCGCGTTCCAGCGCGGCCAGCAGCCGGAGGAACTGTACATAGTTGCGGCTGCGCGCGTGCAGGCGAGAGGTTTCAGATTCAGTCAAGTCGTTGCGCAGGAGTAAATCAAGAAAATCGTAGTAGTCGGCCGTTGCCGTAAAAGGAAACTCGCGCGTGTAACTGGTCTTTTCCGAATCTTCTGAGCGAAACCCGGCAATCGCATCAAAAATATTGTCGGTTGTCAGGCGCGAGCCTTCGCGCGTCAAGCTGATCGGCAGGCGCAACTCAAAAAATCTTAATCCTCCGGCCGTTGTCACCCGCCGCAGTTCCTTGGTCGCTTCACCATCAAACGGCGATTCCGGATCAACCAGGATGCGAAGCAGCCGAGGCTGGTCGCTCTGGTCCAGGGTATCGAGCGCCAGTTGAATGCGGTCGGCGAGAAACTTCTCGAACTGGGCTTCAATTGGATAACTGATTCGACCCAGGCAGCCGACAGCCTCGCCTTCGCCGGCGGTATCTTCCGGCAGGCATGCGGGGCAAGTCGAACAAACCGCGGTTTCATTCTGCAGTAACTCGACCTCGGCGCCCGCATCTTCGACCCACTTAATTTTGTCGGCGCTGGGCGCGCTTTGATCTCCGGTTGTCAGGATGGTGTGAAGGTTGCCGAGCCGCCCCCATTCGCGCAGATGCTTTTCGGAATAGCGGGCGCGTAAAACGCATGGATGCTGAACTCCAAATTCCAGGGACATGGTCTAAGAACCGTTTGTAAAGCGTCGGTCACCGCTGCTTTCCGAGAATATAACACTGGTTGTTTGGTTATCGGCAATCGCGAGCGCAAGTGCCTGAGTTTACTTGCGAAACAGCTCAGTCAATTCATCAAAGGGGGTCACCGAGCCAAAAGAGTTGAATGAGCCCTCCGCTTGAATTTCTTTCGCCGCGCGAATGAAGCCGGCCCAGGCGGCGCGGGCCAGTGCGCCCCCGACTGAGATCCGCCGCACGCCAAGATCAGCTAGTTGCGAAACGGTGAGATTGCAGTTGTTCGTTGAAACCAGGACGTTGACGGGTTTTGACGAGACTGCCGTAACGATCGACGCGATCTCGTCCGGCTTGCTGACCCCGGGAGCGTACAAACAATCGGCCCCGGCATCGGCAAACGCCACCAGGCGATCGAGCGATGTACGCAGCGGGTTTGGAGCGCCGACCAGCCAGGCTTCGCAGCGCGCGGTAAGGACGACGCGGGGCCTTGCAGGCGTTGAGGTGCCTTTTGACCCATCCGCTGACGCGGATGGTACTGACACCTCGTCGATCGCCGCACGGGCAGACTTGATGCGTTCAACTGCCAAATCAAAATCGTAAAGCGGCTGATGAGTTTTGCCGGTTGAATCTTCAATTGATAATCCCGCGATGCCCGTCTTGATACACTGCTTTACATTCGCCGCGACCGCTTCAGGTTCGTCTCCATATCCATTTTGAAAATCCGCATTCACCGGCAAAGAAGTTGCCGATGCAATCTCGCGGAAATGTTCAAGCATCATGTCCCGCGAAACGAAAGCCGGCCCGTCAGCCATTCCTTTGGAAAACGCAAACCCCGCCGAAGTGGTGGCGAGCGCTTTGAACCCAAGATGTTCGAGATATATTGTCGATCCGGCGTCCCATGGATTGGGAAGGACAAAGCAACCCGACTCGTGCAACACTCGAAATTGATCTATGGCGGAAGATTGTTTGTCATTCATGGGGAAATATTAACATTACGATCTCTCAATGACAGTTCTCGAAACAGAACGGCTAATTCTCAGTCGGCTGACGTGCGATGATGCCGAGTTCATATTGCGACTCCTGAACGAGCCTTCGTTCATCCGCTATATTGGCGACAAAAACGTGCGGACTCTTGATGAGGCACGCAACTACGTCTTGACCGGGCCGATCGCCAGCTACGAACGCCATGGCTTCGGGTTGTACAAAGTTGAGTTGAGAGAAGACGGTACGCCGATCGGAATCAGCGGCCTGCTGAGGCGTGATATTTTGCCCGATGCCGACATCGGGTTTGCCTTCCTGCCTGATTACTGGGCGCAGGGTTATGCGTACGAATCTGCGGCGGCAGTGATGAAGTATGCACGCGACGTGCTTGATCTGGAGCGGGTTCTGGCGATTACTTCGCCGGATAATGAAGCTTCGGCGAGGCTGCTCGGGAAGATCGGTTTGAAATTCGAACGCATGATCAGATTGTCGGACGACGCGCCGGAGATAAAGTTATTTACCTCGGCAGCGCCAAATCAGGAACTCGAGCCATGAAGAACCGGGCGACGAAGATGGAGAAAGGCGAACAGCAGATCGAACGCGTGCGCCGTTTATCAGCGCTCCATAATGAGTTCGAACGAGATCAGCCGGTTGCGCGTGCCGTTGAGATAGGGTTGGGCCTGGCGACTCTTCGCGAGCTTCGCGGAGGCTTCATCGATCATCTTCTGTGTCGTCCCCAGGGCGTCACTTCGACTCTCATCGACTGCGGGCTGCTCGCGGATCCGGTGCCGGACACGCGAGTCGCGCGGGAGCGAACTACCGCCACGCCCAAAAGCACCGCGACGAAAGAGATCGTAATCATTCCCGCGAAGAACCGACGCTTCATTGCTAATCCTCTTAAAAAATTCAACCGGCAGCACACACTCGCGGCGGACGTTCTATGAAGAGTTCGCGCGCCGCTCGCGAAAGTAATTGATGGCTTCTTCTGGAATAAAGTACTGTAATTGGCATACTCTCACGCCAAAGGAAGGCACAGTCGATGGAACCGGAGCCGGTCAAAAACAATCGAATCACTGTACGTGATGGAATTCATCTGTCGAGCCTGCGCCCGGAAGACAAGGCGGCGTTGCTGGAACATCTTCATTCGAGAGATGTCTATCAGACCACGTTGAACATTCCGTATCCATACCTGGAAGGCCATGCCGATTCCTGGATCCAAAAAAGAGTTGAGCATACCCGGAGCTGCGGCAAGGAAGTGACGTTTGCGATTCGTACCGAAGACGGCAAACTGATTGGAATCGTCAGCGCAGATAATCTCGAACCGGGCACCTCCCACCGCGCGGAAATCGGTTACTGGCTCGCGAAACCATTCTGGGGAAAAGGCATCATGACCGATGTCGTCAAAGCTTACGTCGAATATGCGTTTCGAGAATTGCAGGTGGTCCGTCTGACGGCTCATGTTTTTGAACTGAACGCGGGTTCCGCGCGAGTGCTGGAAAAAAATGGATTCAAACTCGAGGGGCGGTTCCGGCAGCACCTTATGAAAGACGGCGAACTACTTGATGCCCGCTTTTATGGATTGCTGAAAGAGGATCTGCCAGTACAGAATCGTGAACAGTCGGTGTAGCTAAAGAGGTCAAGCGTCTTTGGATCTTCTTGAGAAGGTATTTGGGCGGATACGCTGAAGGAGTTGGCGAATTTGGGGCCCGGGTTTAACAGATTGGGCTTGTCTCTCAGATAATCCAGCTCACTAAACTTACTCATGATTACCTACATCGCATTCCTGCGTGGGATCAACGTCGGTGGTCAGAAAATGATCAGGATGGAGGTCTTACGTCAGATTTTTGAGAGTTTGGGCTTCAGAAGTGTGCGAACCTACCTTCAGAGCGGCAATGTAGTCTTTAATTTTACCCGAGCGAATTCACCGGCGCTCAGCCAAAAGATCGAGAGTGAACTCAAAAAAGTAACGGGCCATGAAGTTACGGTTATTATTCTGAAGCTTTCCGAGCTTGAAGCTCTCGTCCGGGAGAATCCCTTCCGGAAAATCAAACCGGGCGCTGATGTGATGTTCTTCGCGGTTTTCCTGTCCGCGGCGCCCACGACGAAACCCAGGTTGCCACTGGTCTCAAAGCTGGACAATTTGGAAGTCTTTGCCATCCAGGATCGCTCGGCTTTCGTCGTATCACGTCCGAAAAAGAACGGCCGGTCCGGATATCCGAATCAGTTTGTCGAGAAAGAGCTCGGTGTCTCGGGAACTACCCGAAACTGGAACACGGTCAATAAGATCGTTGGGTTCGCCGCCAGAGTGGAAGACAAATAGTAGGAAAGGAAGAAGAGATGAAGAATGTTTGTCGAGTAATTCTGATCGCGTTGACGTTGTCGCTTGCGAGTTCAGCCCAGACTCCGACTAAAGATGATGCAAAAGTTGAACAAGCGTTGCGCAATCTCGTGCGTGCCTGGGACGAAGCCTATGTCAAAGGAGACGCCGCGATACTCAATCATTTATTAGCTGACGAATTTGCTTTCGTCGGTGGGCCAAAAAAAGCCGAATACCTCGCTTCCTTCAAATCCCGGCCCGCGGACCTGGTTGATTCGGCGGTCAGCACAGACATTCAAGTGCGGGTTTATGGAGATACAGCCGTCTTAATCGGATTGGACACGATTTCGGGAAAGAACAAAGGCCAGCCTTATGTCGTGAAGTGGTTATACATGGATGTCTGGATCAGGCGCAGCGGCCGTTGGCAGTGTGTGAAAACTTACGCGAGTCCGCAAAATGACAAATAAGTTCTACACTGCAATTCGGCAATTCTCGATGCTCAAAAAAAGGTCGAACATGGAGATCGTAAACGGGGAAACGCTTAAAAGGGGCAAATCATGTTTCGATATAGATTAATTATTCGCTCAGCCGCGATGACGATACTGTTGCTGCTGACTTCGTTTTTTTCACCCACAATTTGCCAGACGAATGAGGGCCTGGCTGATTTGAAAGCGCAGGCCGCAGCTTTGGTTAAGCAGACCAGACTGACCGAGGCCTTACCGCTCCTCGAAAAGATCGTAGCCGCTGAGCCGCAGAACGCTCGAATGGTTTTCAATCTGGGATTTGCTCTGATCGCCAAATCGATGGCGCTGGCGGACGGGCCCGACAGAAGAGCATTGCGCGTCCGCGCGCGCGATGCATTTATCAAGGCGAAGGAGCTGAAGATTAACGAACCCGTCGTCGAAGCGTTGATTCAAAGCCTGCCACCCGACGGTTCACCAGGCGCCGCTTTTTCAGAAAATGTTGAAGCCAACGCGCTCATGGTCAGGGCTGAAGGTTCTTTTTCGCAGGGCAATCTCGACGCAGCACTCGCTGATTATCAGAAAGCATTGCAACTTGATCCGAAGCTTTATCACGCCGCGCTTTTCTGTGGAGACGTTGCCATGCAGAAAGGCGACTACAACCAGGCAGAAATCTGGTATCAAAAAGCGATCACTATCAATCCTTTGAAAGAAACCGCTTATCGCTATTCCGCCACTCCGCTGATGAAACAGGGAAAGACCGACGCTGCTCGCGACCGTTATGTCGAAGCATTCATCGTCGAACCATATAGCCGCTTTGCGCGCGCCGGTTTGATTCAGTGGTCGCAACTCACTGGAACAAATATCGGTCATCCGGAAATAGATATTCCGAGCAAGGTCACCTTTGACGATAAAGGCGATGCGAAAATCGATCTCGACGCCAGTGCGCTGCTGGGTGGAAAAGATGACGGATCGTTTGCCTGGATTTCCTATGGCGCCACGCGGAGCGCCTGGCACAAAGGAAAATTCGCGCAAACGTTTCCCAACGAAAAGAGCTACCGCCACAGCTTGCCTGAGGAAGCCGACGCTCTGCGCAGCGTGATCGCGATGGCGACTTCAGAAAAGAAAGTCAAAAAGTTGAGCCCGTCGCTGGCGAAACTAAAGAAGTTGAACGATGAAGGCCTTCTCGAAGCGTACGTACTTTTAGCGCGGGCAGATGAAGGCATCGCGCAGGACCATCCTGCCTATCTCAAACAGAACCGCGACAAACTTCGTCGTTATGTCGTGGAATTCGTCCTTACCGCGGGCGGCGACTAGGTTTCTTTCGAAAGAGTTTTTGCGCTGCAGCATTTGCTTGCCGGCAGGCCGAGGTTATCATTACCGGTTACGGCCGTAACACATCAGTTCAAAGGCTCGTCCATTCTTCACCCATCCGGAGGTGACCAGTGCCACAGAAAGATTTGCATCGACTCCTGGAACGGATTCATCTGCGTCTTGACGAGAGCGTCGTCGGCATCGGCGCTGAGCTGGCTGATCTCGATGCGGCTGACCTGGCGGAGTTGCTCAATCAATTGACCCTGGCCGAAGCGGCAACCGTTGTTTCTCTCTTGCCCGTAGCGCGGGCGATTGAAATCTGCGATCAGCCCACCATGCGCCGTCGCGCGGCAATTCTGGAGCACCTGGATGCGGCCCGCGCCGCACAGATTCTGGAAGGGCTGTCGGCCGACGAGCGCACGGACATCATTCAGCGGATGGGTTTGCATGAGCGGCACAAGATCATGCCCAAACTCAGCGCGGAAATGCGTAAGGAATTGGAAGGTCTGTTGCAATACCCGGCACATACCGCCGGCGGCATCATGACTACCGAGTTTGTGCGGCTCGATCCGTCAATGACTGTTGGTGAAGCCCTCAAACACATTCGTTCGGTCGCGCGCGAGAAGGAATCGATTTATGCGTGCTACGTAATGGGGCCGACGGGCTCGCTTCTGGGCGCGGTCTCCCTGCGCGATTTGGTCATGGCGGAATTGGATCGACCGGTCAGTGAAGTTATGCGGCGCAAGCCGGTAACTGTAAATGCATTGGACGATCAGGAAATCGTCGCGACGAAGATCGCCAAATACAATTTGCTCGCGGTCCCGGTACTGGAGAAAGAACAAACCGTGGTCGGATTTGTGACGGTGGACGACGTGATCGACGTTTTAGTAGAAGAGCAAACCGAAGACCTCCTGCGCATGGCCGCCGTCGAGCCCGGCGCGCTGGACAAACCGTATTTCGACAATCCCATCTTCCGAGTTGTGCGCAAACGCATCGGTTGGCTGCTGCTCCTGTTCGTGGCGGAAACATTTACCGGCACGGTCCTGCGCTATTACGAAAGCGAGCTTGCGGCGGTGGTCGCGCTGTCGTTTTTCATTCCACTCCTGATTGGCACGGGCGGCAACGCCGGATCGCAAACAGTAACGACGATAATTCGCAGCATCGCCCTGGGCGAGATTCGTCTGAGGCAAGCTGGTCGCGTGCTCACGCGCGAGATGACCATCGGCATTATGATTGGAGTGTTGGTCGGCGCGGTGGCGTTTTTTCGAGCCTTGCTTTGGGGCCAGCATACCCCGCTGGCATTTACGGTTTCGCTTACAGTAGTCGCGATCTGTACCTGGTCCACGACTGTGGGATCTCTGATCCCGATCGCGGCGGAGCGTTTTGGCGTTGACCCGGCAGTGTTGTCTGCACCTCTGATAACGACCCTGGTCGACGCTACGGGGCTGATTATCTATTTCTCGATCGCGAAGATCGTTTTGCATTTATAAGTCTCTGCAATATAAAGGCTTTGCACAAAAAGTCGATCAAGGAATCGCGAATTACGGAACCGCGAGCGGTAGCGAGCGGGATAAAGAATCAAGATACGACGCGCGCGAACGACCTGCACGAGGGTTGAATGGCTTTATCGCTGGGAGTAGCTATCGATTACAAGATTGCGAAACCCGGTTATCAGATCATCGGCACAACCTTTTATCGATAACCCTGGAATCGTCAAGACTTTCTAGCGGTTACGAAGCCGACGTTTTTACTTAATACGGCCTTCAGTTACAATCCCTGAGCCGACTCGTTACCGCAGTGGATTTCGGACCAAGCTGCTAACGTAGGCAATGATCTCAATGTTGTTTACTTTACTTGTCGCTGACCTGCATCGCCTCACCGGTAATCTGTGCTCGGATTTTCCGCGGTTCTGCGACGACCTTACCAAGACCGCGGCGAATATCAGTCCCCTTTACCAGCTCGACGCGCTGGATTGGGTCGTGCTGATTACTTATTTCAGCATTCTGACGGTGCTGTCGATTTACGGCGCGTACCGCGTCAAGCAAGTCTTCGAGTTCTGGCGCTACTCGAAGTTTCCGCCGCGACCCAAAGGTCAATTCTCTGAAGCCGATCTGCCGAGCATCACGATTCAGCTGCCGCTTTATAACGAGATGTATGTTGCGAAGCGGCTGGTCACAGCAGTCAGCGAGATCGATTATCCGCGCGACCGTTTGCAGATTCAGGTGCTGGATGATTCAACTGACGAAACGGTGAAGATCGCGCGCGCCATAGTTGAGAAATTCGCTGCGGATGGCCTGGATATTCAACACATCCATCGATCGGACCGCGCGGGCTTCAAAGCCGGCGCGCTGGAGAATGGGATGAAGGCGGCGAAGGGAAACTTGATTGCGATTTTTGACGCTGACTTTGTGCCGAAGCCTGACTTTCTGCGCAAACTCGTTAATTATTTTACCGACCCACTGGTTGGGTGCGCGCAAATGCGTTGGTCGCACATTAACGGCGCTTACAATCTGTTGACGCGCATCCAGACGATCATGCTCGACGGCCATTTCGTCGTCGAACAAACCACGCGCAATCGCACCGGGAGCTTCTTTAACTTTAACGGCACAGCCGGTATCTGGCGGCGCGAAGCGATCGAGATGAGCGGTGGCTGGCAGCACGACACGCTCACCGAAGACACTGACCTGAGTTTCCGTGCCCAGCTGATGGGCTGGCGCTTCGTTTATTTGCTGGATGAAGAAGCGCCGGCGGAAATTCCCGTCGATATCAACGCGTTCAAGGCGCAGCAACGTCGCTGGGCCAAAGGCGTGCTGCAGGTTTGGTTCAAACTTTACAAGAGGATTTGGCGCGCGCCACTGCCGTTGCGCGTGAAGCTCGAAGTATTTTTCCGCCTGACCGGCAACGTCAGCTATCCGCTGATGATCGTCGCCAGCTTCCTGCAATTTCCCCTGTTGGTCATTCGTTACAACCAGGGTTTTTATCAATTGATGCTGCTGGATGTGCCGCTGCTTTTCTTTTCGACGATTTCAGTCGTGCTGTTTTATGGAACGGCGGTGTGGTATCTCGACAAGACGCCGCGTTCAAGGTTGATGCGCCTGCCGCTGGTGATGGGTCTTGGGATTGGGCTCGCGTTTTCAAATGCGCGCGCCGTGTTTGAAGCCCTGGCGGGTGTGAAGTCGGATTTCGTGCGCACCCCAAAATATCGGGTGGAAAAAGCGGATGACGAGACCTGGAAACGCAAGCGCTATAAACGGAACCACGGCTGGCTGCCACTGCTCGAATTGACCTTTGCAGTTTACTTTGTGTTGGCGATTGCCTACGCCGTGCGCATGCACCTCTGGGGGCCAATCATTTTTCTGCTGCTGTTTTGCTTTGGGTATGGATACATGGGAACGATGAGTTTGTTGCAGACCACCAGCGGAAAACGGCTTTTGAGTTTTTGGCGACCGGCGCCGAAGACGAGCTGATTGTTGAACGTTGCGAGATTTCTCGTAACCCTCGCGACACCAGGCTCGTATTAACACCGAACTCGCGACAAAAATTGCTCACCTGGGCAAGCGAATCATTAAAATTACGGAGGATTTTTCAGAATGAAGAAAGTATTTTTGACCGCCGGCCTAATTGCCGCGCTGGCGCTTGCCGTCTTTGCGACTGTTAAGCCCGCAAACTTCGCCGGCACCTGGGTTTTGGACAAGGCGAAGAGCCAGGGCCTTTCGCAGCGTCTTCAGGGAGCCGACAGTGTTACTTGGACAATTACTCAGGATGACAAAACAATTTCCATCGACTCGAAAGTGACTGGTGGCCAGCCTCCGGCTGGGGCCGGCGGTGGAGCGGGCAGCGGCGGTGGCACAGGCAGCGGCGGCGGCCAGGGCCGTGGCATGGGCGGCGGCATGGGAGGTCCCCAAAGCTACAACCTCGACGGCAAGGAAGTGACGACACAAGGTCAAAACGGCAGCACGTCGACAATGAAAGCCACCTGGTCCGGGGATGGCTCGACTTTGGAACTGTTGTCGATCCGTGCTGGAAACTTTAATGGCAATGAGTTCAAGTCAACCTCGACTGACAAACTGTCTCTGTCAGGGGATGGCAAGACCTTGACCGTTAACCGCCACAGCGAGAGCCCGCGCGGCACGACCGACTCAACTTTGGTTTTCAATAAACAATAACGAGCGGCCCAAACGTCGCAACCTCTCTTGCGGCGTACAGCAATGACAGAGCTGTAAGGCTTCGTGCCTTGCGGCTCTGTTATGTTTTGTAGAGTTGTCACCCGCCCGGCGTGCAGGCAGTCTGCAAAGCCGGACTCAGAAAGCTCTAGCGGACAAATCTCAACACGGTTACAATCAAACACGTGCCCGCGAGATTTCGATGGAGTCTCATCTCAGATGAACGACTGCTCGACACGCGTCTCTGCGATCTGCCGATAAAGATCAAAGGCTCATTTATCGAACCTCACATCAAGCGTCTTTACAGCGAGCTGAACGATCGCGGCATTCGTTTCAAACCGCACGTCTGGTTGTCCGCGGAATGGTTCACTCCTGATGGTGTTCCCGGGTTTGCGATTCCGTTCTATCTGGCCCACCCGCGGCTGATGAAACTCGAGCGCAAGCAGATGCTCGACGTGGAGGGCGGCACCGACGTCGAGTGCATGCGGATTTTGCGTCACGAAGCAGGACACGCAATCGATAACGCATTTCGCCTGCATTTCAAGCACCGCTGGCACCGCGTCTTTGGCTTGTTCACGCAGCGCTATCCCGATTCCTACAAGCCAAAACCCAATAGCCGGAAGTACGTGCTCAACCTCGACGCCTGGTATGCGCAGGCTCATCCGGCGGAAGACTTTGCGGAAACATTCGCTGTCTGGCTGCAGCCAAGATCGAACTGGCGGCGCCGCTATCGTGGCTGGACGGCGTTGCGCAAGCTGGAATACGTGGACGAATTAATGAAAGAAATTGCCGGCTCGCGACCCAGAAACCGGGTGCGCCGCAAGATTGAAACGCTGCCCGAAATACGCCTGACACTGCGCGAGCATTACGAGCGGAAGCGAAGAAAGTACGCGTTCGAATGGCCGGCGTATCTCGATAACGATCTGCGCCGCATATTTTCCAGCGAGGCGCGCTACCGATCGCGCGAGACGGCGGCGAGTTTTCTGCGTCGCATCGGGCGGGAGATTTTTCCGCTCGTGGCCGAAGGCACCGGCGTTCATGGATACGCCATCGATCATGTGCTGGAGCTGATGATCGAGCGTGCCGGGCAATTGAAACTCCGGCTCGCCGGACGGGAAGAACATGTTAAGCGCGAGGTAATGATCATGCTAACCGTACAAACCATGAACGTGATTCATTCGGGCTATCAAAGGATCGCATTGTGAACGGCGAAACGCAGAAGCCCGACACGTCGGGGCGTGAGGGAGGGCGCAAAAAGCGCGCGGCCAGGACGCCCAAAAACGCCGAGACCGTCAAGAAACTGCGCGTGATGGTCTTATGCCATGAAGACCTGGTGCCGCCGGAATCGATCGAAGGGCTCAGCGCGAAGGAGGTCGCGCCCTTCAAAACTGAGTGGGACGTGATTTCGACGATGAAGAAGATGGGCCACGAAGTGTATCCGGTCGGCGTCTACAACAACCTCGGAGTAATTGGAAATGCTTTGCTCGAGCGCAAGCCGCAGGTCGCTTTCAATTTGCTCGAGGAGTTTCACGGCTACCCGCTTTACGATCAGCATGTCGTCAGCTATCTCGAGCTGATGAAACAACCATACACGGGTTGTAACCCGCGCGGTTTGACGATTTCCCACGATAAGGCAATGTCCAAAATGGTTTTGGCCTACCATCACATTCAAGTGCCCGCCTTCGCCGTGTTTCATATGAATCGAGTAGTAAAGCGATCGAAGCGCTTGAAGTTTCCGCTGCTCGTAAAATCGATCAGCGAAGAAGGGTCGGTGGGGATCGCCCGCGCATCGATCGTCAATGACGACGAGAAGCTGGCCGAGCGCGTGGAATTCATTCATCGACAGACAAAGACGCACGCCATTGCCGAGCAATACATCGCCGGTCGCGAAATCTATGTCAGCGTGATTGGAAACCAGCGTTTGCAAACCTACACGCCGTGGGAGTTGGTGATTGAAAAACTTCCCGAAGGCGCCCCGAATATCGCGACTTCAAAACTCAAATGGGATCCGGCCTATCAGGAAAAAGTCGGTGTGGTCACCAAAGCTGCCGATCTGGACAAAGCGATGCGCCGGAAACTGGAAAGGTTATCGAAGCGAATCTACCGGACGCTGTTCCTCAGCGGGTATGCTCGCCTCGATTATCGTTTGACTGACGATGGGCACGTCTATCTTCTGGAAGCAAATCCTAACCCGCAGATTGCACTCGACGAGGATTTTTCCGACTCAGCAAAACATTCGGGCGTTGATTACGAAGCGCTGCTGCAAAAGATCATCACGCTGGGATTGAGTTATCGCACCGGGGCATAACGGCCTGCAAGCTTCGTCAAAGCCACCTTTACAAATATGATTCCGTTACAATATGAGGTCTTTAATCTTTGATCATGCAAATTACTATTCGACCACCGAAGACATTTAGCTTTAAGCGGACCGTGCGGAGTCATGGCTGGTATGGCCTGCTTCCTTTTCAATTCGACGAAAAGACCTGGACGCTGACGCGAGTGCTGGAAACGAAAAGCGGCGCGCCGGTGACCGTTCGTATTCGCAGTCGCGGCAAGTCAATCCAGATCGAAGCGGAAAACCGGCCAGGCGCGCGCAAAGCAGCTTCGATCACGCGCGATGTTCGCCATATGCTGAGGCTGGATGACGACATGGATATTTTTTATGGGGCGATGGACGGCGAAGCCGAATTCTCCTGGGTGTCAAAACAAGGTGCCGGTCGATTGCTCCGCTCGCCCACTGTTTTCGAAGACCTGGTGAAGATGATTTGCACGACCAACTGTTCGTGGGCGCTGACTGAGGTAATGGTCACCGGCCTGGTTAACAAACTGGGTCGCGAAACGAGCGATGGGCGAAGAGCTTTTCCATCTGCGGAAGCGATGGCCGAGGTTTCGGAAAAATTCTATCGCGATGAGATTCGCTCCGGATACCGGGCGCCATATTTGAAAGAGCTGGCAGAGCGCGTGGCTTCGGGGTCGCTTGACCCGCAATCGTGGCTGCACAGCGACTTGCCCACGTCGGAATTGCAGAAAGAAATGAAGCAGGTTAAGGGCGTCGGCGACTATGCCGCCGAAAACCTTTTGAAGCTGGTGGGACGGTACGACGGGCTGGCGCTGGACTCCTGGACGCGCGCCAAATTTTTTCAGGTGCGAAACGGTGGTCGCAAGACGAGCGACAAGAAGATCGCGCGCTATTATTCTCGCTTCGATGCATGGCGAGGGCTGGCCCTGTGGTGCGATATGACGCGCGATTGGCTCGAATGAGAGCAATGAATACGAAAGTAACATCCAGTATTGTTAGCTGGTTTTTGGTTCCAATAGCCAGGCGTTTTGAACCGTTTTGATGCCCGTATGTTATGAGTGCAGTCAAGCTGATTGTTGACATATCCGGCCTCAAAACCTAAACTGGACGTACTTGACCAAGATGATGGAAGGCTGTACTCGCTGGTACCTATTACACTTGGTGCCTAAGCGAGTGAAGAGTCAAACACATAGGCTCTCTACAGCTCAGGTTGCTTAAGCACCGTTTCCAAAAATTGCTGCCGGAGCTTTCCGGCGCGCGCTCCGTCGCCCCGTTGGCAATAGCCCTCGGGGCGATGTCGTTTTTGGCCGTAAGGCGGAAACCCGACCGTGAGGGAGGGTGCAGCCGCTGGTCATCAGCTATAGTCGAATCCTTAAACAGTAGCCAACGCTCTGATTTCTGCCGTCTGACGAAGCCCCGGCGAGATGTCTATAGGTCAGCATCCATTTAGAAAATCAAAGCTCCGTTAGGAGCGCAATACCACCTGGCCAGGAACTGCGCTCCTAAAGGAGCTATTTTTATTTATCGATCGCTGGTCTCTATAAATATCTTGCTCCTTACGGAGCGAACCCCAGTATGCTTTGCTTTCTGTCTAATGCCCTTCTATTTCCGTACGGCACCCTCCCTAACGGTCGGGTTTCCGCCTACTGCCTATGTCTTCTGGCGGCTCTGCCGCAGCACATTGCGGAAAGGCTCTGCCTTTCCGTGCCTCTCCGGTATTGATCTATTGAGGCTACGCCTCAAATATCCGGCGGCGCAGCCGCCAACGTTAATGTCCGCGATCGGTGAGCCGAAGGCTCACCGCCATGTGCGGCGGCAAAGCCGCTTGAACCCTGACGGTCGGGTCTCTGTCACTATGGTTACGATTCAGTGTCCTCCGGAATCGGCGGGGCCTTGCGTGGCCAGATCACCGATGCGGCCACCGAAGCCAGCAGCACGACTGCAACGATCGCGAGTGCGATACCAATCGGTATGTTTTCGCCAAGCTTTACATAAGTGATAACGTTCGTAAAACCCGCCGCCTCGAACGCCAATATCAAAACTTTTACCAAAAGCGGCAGGAGCATTTTCATTCCAATAAACCCCAACACCAACCCCAGACCAATTCTCAGATAGTGAAATTTCTCAACTACTCCGGCCAGTAGAAAATAAAAAGTCCGCAAGCCCAGGATCGCGAAGACGTTTGAGGTGTAAACAATGAAGCGATCGGTGGTGACGCCAAAGATCGCGGGAATCGAATCCAGCGCAAAAACCAGGTCAGTAACCTCCACGACAATCAGCACCAGCAGCAAAAGGGTTCCCACGCGTTTTCCGTTTGCCACCGTAAAAAACTTTCGGCGCTCGTAATGGCGGGTGATGGGAACATGGCGCGTAATGAAGCGGACCATCGGATCATTTTCGGGCTCGATGTCCGTTTCCTGTTCGCGAAACATTTTTATGCTCGTGTAAATCAGGAACGCGCCGAAGATATAGATAATCCAATGGAAACGATTAATCAGTTCCGTACCCGCCAGGATCATGATAATGCGCATCACCAGCGCGCCGAGGACGCCCCAATACAAAACGCGGTGCTGATATTTTGGCGGTACCTTGAAGTGAGAAAAGATCAGTAGAAAGACAAACAGATTGTCGACTGAAAGCGAAAGCTCAATCAGGTAACCGGTGACAAACTCGAGAGCTTTGACGTGGCGCAGGGGGCCGAACATTTCGCGCCCCAGGGGCCCGAAGAGCAACGCGGCAAAGATACCGGCCAGAGCGATCCATACGGCGCTCCAGATGGCGGCAGCTTTATAACTAATTGCTTTCGGCGTACGGTTGAAAAGGCCAAGGTCGATGGCCAGCATGATGAGGATGAACAAACAAAAGCCGGCCCAGACCAGTGCGGAGTTTGCAACCAGATGCATCTGCACTCATAAAATAACATTCGCCAAGATCGGAAGCCAACGAGTGATCGTCTTTCTGAAACTAAATGCTTTCGTGAGCGTGTTGCGAAGGACGGCTTCCGGCGCCTGGCGTCATCCGTACCGCGAATCATCGCGTGATATACTCCGGCGTTCGATAAACTTCAACTTGTCCTGGATCGAATCCGAGAAAGGCTTTTTAGGCTGAACCACCGACAAACCAGAGTTTGTCGGACTCTCGATTATGGCTGAGTTTATTTGTCGTTTAGGAACACCTGCCGGCGAAATCGTCACCCGAACTGTCGAGGCCGCCGCGGCGAACGACGCGCGCGCCCGCCTGGAGCGCGAAGGCTTCAAGGTGTTCGCCGTGACCCCGCCAAAAACAGAAGGGGCGGCGATGCTGACCAGGCTGGGAGGGGGCGGCGGGCGCGCGCGCATAAAAGCCAACGACTTTCTGCTGTTCAACCAACAGCTTGCCGCGTTGCTGCGCGCCGGCATTCCGATCCTGCAGGCGATATCCATGTTGGGGCGCCGCGCTACTTCGGCGCGCCTGCGAATCGTGTTGGCTGAAATAGAAGACGCTATCCGTGGCGGTTCGGCCTTGTCGCAGGCATTCGCAGAGCAGGGTGATATTTTTCCCCGCATTTACACGGCGTCGATCCTGGCCGGTGAAAGATCCGGCGCGCTCGACGATGTGCTGACCCGGTATGTCAGCTACATGCGACGCAGCGTCGCGCTGCGAAGAAGAATTCGGAGCGCGCTGGCCTATCCGTCGTTTCTATTACTTGCTTCATTCGGCATGGTTTTGTTTCTCACTATTTATGTTGTTCCGAAGATGTCTGACCTCTTCTCGGGGTTTGGAACGAATCTGCCCACGCCGACGCGGATCGTTCTGGGAATTTCCGGCTGGTTAACGGGAAATGTTTTCTGGTTTGTGCCGCTGGTAATTGTGGCGGCAATCGGTATTTACTTCTGGTCGCGCACGCCGGCCGGGCGGTTGACAATTGCGAGGGTGCTCCTGAAGACTCCGCTGGCGGGGCGATTGATGGTCCAGCTCGCCGTTGCTCAGGCCGGACGTTCGCTGGCGACACTGCTTGCCGGCGGCATTACGCTGGTCGAGTCATGGGAGATCGCGGCTGAATCAATCACCAATCTCGAACTGCGGCGGCGCAGTTCCGCAATATTGCCGCTGATTCGCGAGGGCCGATCATTCACTGAGAGCCTGGAGACCGCTAAATGGCTGCCGGAACTGGCTCTTGACATGATCGGCATCGGCGAGCGCTCGGGGAGCCTGCGCGAAATGTTGGACGAAGTCGCCACCTTCTATGATGCCGAATCGGAAGTTTTGTTGGAACAGTTGACGACCACGCTCGAGCCTGCGATTCTTGTGGTGATGGGGGGCATCGTCGTCACGATTCTGCTCGCGATTTACATGCCGATCATCCAGTCAATATCCAGCGGCCCGATGGTAGCCCACTAAAAGATTCGCCACGGAGGCTGTAGAGAAGCAGAGAGTATCTATTAACATCAAGCCGGCTGGCCTGTTTTCTCTGTGCCTCCTGCGTCTTTGTGGCAGTCCTGGCTCTTTAAGGATTTATGAAGCAATTTACTGAAGAACAAAGTGACACCGCCGCGAGTGACTCAGTCACTCGCGGGATTGCTTTGTCGAGCGATGACCCCACAACGTTGCCGGAACCGGCTGAGCCGCCTGAAGTGCGCGAAGCAAAACAACTCGCTCTTCGTTACCGGCTGCCCTTTGTGAATCTGTTACCTCCGGACGGCCAATCACCAATCGACTATTCGCTATTAGGCGAATTGCCGGTTGATTTGATGGTGCGCCATCAATTCGTGCCGCTTAAGCGCGAGAACAACAAGCTGCATATTGCGATGGCCAATCCAACCGATCTCGATCAGCTGGATGAACTGGCCAGCGCGCTCAAGGCGCGCATCGTCGCGCACGTGGCGACTGCGGGTGCAATCGATGTCGTCCTGCGCAAAGGTGACGCGACCCAGCGGGTCCTGCAAGAGGCGGCATCTGGATTTCGATTGTCGCTGGTTCGGGAAACAGAGCAAGGTGAAGAAGTCCTCGATCTCGATCGCCTGGCGACTGACAGTGAGATGTCGCCGATCATCAAGCTGGTGGACACGATTGTCTACAACGCGATGGAGTCGCGTGCTTCCGACATTCATATTGAAACTCGCGACACGGAAGTGCAGGTTAAGTACCGCATCGACGGCGCGCTCTACGCGAAAGTCGACCCCATCGATCTGGCGCACCATCAGACTTTGATTTCGCGCATCAAGGTGATGTCCGAGTTGGACATTGCCGAGCGCCGCGTGCCGCAGGACGGCCGCTTTCGCGTCCGCTACAAAGGACGTAACGTCGACTTTCGTGTTTCGATCATGCCGACCGTTCACGGCGAAGATGCAGTCATTCGTATTCTCGATAAGGAACAGATCAACGAAGCGTTCCGCAATCTCGATCTGAACGTGGTTGGCTTCGATCCGGACGACCTGCGTAAGTTCCGCCGCTACATCGCTGAACCTTACGGCATGGTGCTGGTAACCGGACCGACGGGTTCCGGTAAAACCACAACCCTGTATGCGGCGCTAAACGAAATTCGGAACGAAGAAGACAAGATTATCACCATCGAAGATCCGGTCGAATATCAGTTGCACGGCATTACTCAGATTCCTGTGAACGAGAAAAAAGGGTTGACGTTCGCGCGCGGCCTGCGATCCATCCTGCGCCACGATCCCGACAAAATCATGGTCGGCGAAATTCGTGACGAAGAGACGGCGCAGATTGCGATTCAGTCAGCTTTGACCGGCCACCTGGTTTTCACCACCGTGCACGCTAATAACGTGATCGACGTCATTGGCCGCTTTCTCAACATGGGTGTCGAGCCTTACAACTTTGTTTCTTCTTTGAACTGTGTTTTGGCGCAACGGCTGGTCCGCGTGCTTTGTCCTGTCTGCCGGCGGGCTTTTCGTCCGACGGATAATGAATTAATCGAATCCGGGCTCAGGCCTGAAGAACATCGCGGCCGTGTTTTCTATGCCAATGTTGGCTGCGATGGCTGCAATCACACCGGGTATCGCGGCCGGACAGCCATTCACGAATTGCTGGACCTCAGCGACAACATTCGGGAGATGATCGTCGAGCGTCGGCCCGGGTCGGAAGTGCGGCGAGCGGCTGAGGCCGAAGGACTTACCTCACTGCGCGAATCAGCGCTGAAGAAGGTTTTTGCCGGAGTTTCCACGCTGCATGAGATAAATCGCGTGACCTTCGTCGAGGAAATCAATCTAAACGGACAACGATAAAGCCGCTGCGCGAATCGCAACGCATCGCCGCGGCGCCCGGCCATCCTCATCATCCCGAATTGGAGGTTCTGGGTTAATTTCCAAGAGGTTTTCTGCTAAACTGCTTCGGCTTATTCGCATTGCGGAACCATCCGGCCGCAGCCGCGTGTGATAGAGAGAGTTGGGCCGCCTCTGATAATCGGGCCCACTGGTTTAGCGGTCGTTCAATTTTTGTCCACCCCGCAGATGGAGCTGGTTATGAAAAACACAAATATTCTTCGTTCCTTTGCTTCGCTCATCGTCGTTACTTGCCTGCTGATCGTGCCCGTGAGTGCGTTTGGTAAGAAGGGCAAGGAACATTTCGACAAGGGCATGAAGGCCGAAAAGGCGCAGCAGTGGGAAGAGGCGGCGCAGGAATTCACGCTCGCGATCGCCGCCGATCCGGGGAACGTCGATTACCAGTTGCATTACCGGCGCGCAGTCTTTAATGCGTCGCAGACGTTCATGCAGCAGGGACGCTCGCTGGCGGAGCAGCGCGACTATGTCGGGGCTTACAACGCATTTCGCCAGGCGTTTGGTTACGATCCCGTGAATCAGGTCGCCGTGTCAGAGATGGAACGCATGCTGCGACTACAGGCAGTTAAGGATGGGAATGTACCCGCGGCGAATACCAACGGCGCCAAGCCTGAAGAGAGCGATGGCACGGGAACTCCGGCAGCGCCTTCCGCAACGCGCCCGCAGGAATCCCTGCCGCCGATAAAGCCGGAGCCGGTGCGGGTGATCAACTTCAGCGGCGATTTGAAATCTTTTATTAGAACGCTGGCTGAGCAATTGAGTTTGAACGTGGTGTTTGATCGGCAGACATTTGCCCAGCCGCGCAACGTTGACGTCAATCTTCACGACGTCACGACCGCGAAGGCACTCGATTACATCTTCCTGCAGGAAGGTTTGTTCTTTCAAAAACTCGACCGCCACACGATTCTGGTCGCGGATCAGGCGCGCCGGCCGCAATATCAACAACTTGTGATGCGCACCTTCTATCTTGCGAACATGAAGCCGCAGGATGCGGCGAATTTTATTCAGAAGGCGATCCCCGCTTCAGTCGGTCGGCCAAATATGATCGTCGTCACGGAAGAAGGCACGAACAGCATTACGGTCCGCGATACTGCTGAGAACGTGGCGCTGATCGGCGATTTACTCAACAGCATCGACAAGGACCGTGCTGAAGTTGTGATGGACGTGAACATTTACGAAGTGTCGCGAACTAACCTGATCCAGCTTGGTAATCAAATCGGCAACGGTACCAGCTCTTTCAATCTCGGAGGATCGCCCGGACTGGGCGTGCTGACTGCAAACGGCACGCTTGATCGCACCGCGACGGGTGTTCTTCTTTCCGGCGTCACCGGAGGCGTTCCGACTGCTGCCGCTGCCGCGTTGGTCCTGCCGCCATCGGTGCTTACGGCGTTTCAAAGCAAGACGAATGGACGACTGATTGCCTCGACCCAGGTCCATGCTTTCAATGGCGAAGAATCGAGCGCTCGGATCGGCCAACGCGTTCCGGTGCAAACGGCCAGCGTGTACGGCTACGGCACGCCGACAACGACAACGGGGCAGGGTACCGGCGTCACGAATGGCGTGTTTGGCAGTAACGGTTATCCGGTTATCAATTATGAACCGACCGGTCTGACGCTCAAGTTTACGCCTACGGTGTTTCCCAATCTGGATGTTCAGGTCAAGATGAATATCGAGTCGAAAGATGTAACCGGCGCCAGCACGCTAACACCGACGTTCAGCGAACGAACTTTGACGGGTACGGCCCGGGTACAGAATAACCGCACGATGTTACTGGCCAGCGTTTCGCAGAATGTTCAATCAAGCGGGCGGGCTGGTCTGCCGGTGCTGGGCGGGTTACCAATTTTGGGACGGCTGTTCACCTCGCCGACACGTGACGACCGTCAGGTTGATATCGTGATTGCCGTTACGCCACGCGTTTTGCGCGCGCCGGCAGTTACGCCGCGCGACGAAGAGATTCGCCAAAGTGGTACCACCATGTCACCCACCAGCGGCTCACTCGAGGCGATGTTGCGAGAGACCGCGCGTGAAGAGCAGATTGCCGCCGCGCGCCAGCTTCCCAAGAACCCCGTGGTGCAACTTCCCGACGCGCCGGTTACCTATGTTCCGGCCCCTAATGTGATCGCGACGAACCAGGCGTCAAGGACTGAGGTCGCTGCCAATAACAGCGGTGCGGTAGCACAGCCTGCTTCAGCCCAGCCGGTCGCGTTCACCCAAACCAAAGACGCCGCCTCGCCGACCACCAATGATGTAGCCAGTTCGGCGCAAATCAAACAGGAAACAAAGACTGCACCCGCCACGAATGCGAGCAATGATTCTGCGGTGCCGGCGCCAAAATCTGCAGCTCAATCAACTGCGGAGCAGCCCGCGCCAAAGACGATCGACGTGGCGACTGCGATCAAGAGCATCGTCTCGCCGGCTACTAATACGACGTCGGTCGCCGACACCAAACAAACGGCTAACACGCAACCTCTGGTCGAGCAGCTCGCTCCTAAAAGTGAAGCCGCGGCGATCACCTCTGTGGCGAGGACGACCGGCGCTGTCCAGCTTGGTTTTGCGCCGGGCGCCGGCGAAATGAAGATCGGCGAGAAGCGCACCTTTGCGATTCAGTTTAAGACCGACACACCCTGCCGGCCGGCCGCGCTGACGCTGAATTTCGATCCGCACGTTATGAAGATAACGAGCGTATCGGCAGGCAGTTTCTTTGCGAACAGCAAGACCGCCCCGACAATCACGCAAACAACCTACGAGAATGGCTATGTATTGATCTCGATTATCCCGGCCGCGGGAGCAGGCCTGATTAGTGGCGAAGGCGCCTTGCTGAATATTGAGGTACAGGCAATAGGCGCCGGCGAGAGCGCCGTCACCTTCGACGCTCCGAATACCCGCGTCGCGGCGAGCGATGGCAGCAGCGTTTTGCTTCAGGGCGAGCCGTGCAAGTTGACAGTAAAGCAGTAAGGACAATGAAGACGCGCGGTGCTAAAGGCTTCACGCTGATCGAACTGGTCATTACGGTTGCGGTCCTTTCAATCCTGACACTCGGCGTAGTTCCGCTCGTTCAGGTTTCAGTAAAACGGCAAAAGGAATTGCAATTGCGGGAAGCATTGCGCCAGATGCGCGAGGCGATCGATCAGTTTCACCGTGAAGCTCTGGCGGCGCCGGCGCAGAACCAGAATCCGCAGCAGGGGCAGATAAACCCGGAGGGCCAGGGCCGGCCAACCCAGGGGCAGCCTGGCTCACTCGATCCGCGCGTCAGAGTTTTCATCAGCGATCAGACGATCTTCACCGTCGACAATCCCGATCGTTACCCTCCGACTCTGGATATCCTGACCAGCGGTGTCAGCGTGTTGCCCATCAACACGGGCGGTCTGGGGAAGCGTGGAAATCTGAATTTCACCGCGACGGAAGCAGCCAGCGAGGAATCAGCTATTCCGAAAACCAAAATATACCTGCGCCAGCTACCCATCGATCCAATGACCGGCAAAAACGAATGGGATCTGCGTTCGTGTTACGACGCGGTTGAGTCGACCTCGTGGGGTGGTGAAAACGTTTTCAATGTTCATTCGAAATCAAGAGACACGGCCCTGGATGGGACGAAGTACAGTGACTGGTAGGAACAGTAAGCAGAAGGCAGAAAGCAGAAGGCAGAAAGCAGTAAGCAGAAAGCGCGCTTTTCCGAAAAAGAGTTTTCTGCCTACTGCCTACTGCCTACTGCCTTCTGGTTTCACCCTCCTGGAGCTGATGATCGTAATCTCGATAATCATCATTCTCGCGGCGGTGACGCTCCCTCAGTATCAGAAAACGGTCATGCATGCGCGCGAGACGGTTTTGCACGATGACCTGTTTCGCATGCGCTCGCTGATTGATCAGTACGCGGCCGATAAAGGCAAGTTGCCGCAGTCGCTCGATGATCTCGTCAGCGCCGGATACTTGCGCGAAGTACCAACCGATCCGATCACGGACAAAAAAGACTGGAACGTAACCACTGGCGATGATCCTTATTCGAGCGAGGGTGGATCCGGAATAACAGACGTGCACAGTTCAGCAGCCGAGACCTCTGCCGAAGGCACGCCCTACAGCGATTGGTAAACCCGGCCGCAAAAGGTCCAACAACTCATAATGCCGTCAGATATTTTCGCGAGAATACTTTCACCCCGATTGCCTGCCAACGCGATCGGGATTGAAAAAGGAAGCGCCGCCGTAGTTCAGCTTGATCGCGGGCGCGGGGGTTTTCTGATTAAGCGAGCGGCGTCGGTTTCACTTCCGGACGCGCTGATTCAACCGAGTTTCGATCAATCAAACATTTCCGACCAACGCGAGTTGATGAGCGCGCTCAGCGATCTGCTGACCAGCTCCGGCTTGCTGCGTCAGCGCAAGTGGTCGGTGTCTCTTCCCGAGACCGCAACCCGCACGGCGATAATCACGCTGGAATCGACTAATTCAAGACGCGAACAGGATGAGATGCTCGAATGGAAGATCGAGCGGAGCTTTGGCGCGCCGCTTTCAGAATTGCGTTTGGCGCGCGAGGCGCTGCCGCTGGACGCGCGCAAGCAGAAGCGATACTTGATTACCGCGGGGCACCTGGCCGTCGTGGCTGAGTACGAATCTCTGTTCGCGGCGATGGGTTGGCAGGTGGGGCTGATATTGCCGCGCCACGTAGGCGAGGAACAATGGCTGCGAAACGGTCATCGCGGAGACAGTCTGTTGCTGACAAGTCATGACGAAGGCTTCACCGCGGTGTTGATGCGCGACAATCGACCTTTCGTAATGCGTACCGTCTTTTGCGAGTCGGCGGATTGCGATGATGAAATTCATCGCATCATGCTTTTCTACCGAGACCGCGCCGGGACGAATGGCGACGATGCCGCCCCGCCGATTGATCGATTACTCGTCATAGGTAATCAGCTTGACCGGCAACGAGTGTCCCAAATTGCTCAGGAAACCCTGGGCGCCAACCTGAAGCCGCTCGATCCAACTGATGTAGGATTAATGATTCCCGGTCGTGAAATAAGTTTCGACCTGATTGCCGCACCTGCTGGTCTCGCGAAAATGGCCTGGTAGAAGTTCAGAGGTCAGACTTCTGGAAGCCGCCTGAAACCTTCTCAGCCGGCGAAACGTAGAACTGAAGCGTCATGAATACCAGTGCAACTCTTGTTCTGAACGACCTGGCCGCATTACCCGATTGCGAGCTTGTTTCGTCCGCCATCGCCGGGCGCGAGGCCGGCTTTGAAGAACTGGTAAGGCGATACCAGCGGCCAATCGCGGCCTATATTTACCGCATGGTGAGCGATTACGATGCCGCGCTTGATCTTACGCAGGAAGTTTTCATCAAGGTCTACAACTCGCTGGCGCGCTATCGTTCAGAGTTCAAGTTCTCGACCTGGATTTATAAAATCGCGCACAACGCGGCCATTGATTTCCTGCGGCGCCATGCCGTGCGCGAGCACGCGCTGGCGTATGGGACGGACGGCGAACCCCGCGAGCTGTTAATCGAGAGTCGCCGGTTGACGCCGGAACAGGAGAGCGAGCGGGAAGAACGCCGGGCAGAAATCGAATCGGTCGTGCGCCTGTTGCCCGCCGCCTATCGGGAGCTGATTGTGCTGCGTCATTCGCATGATCTCAGCTACGATGAAATCGCAGAAGTTACCGGCTTGCCCCTGGGAACAGTAAAAAATCGATTGTTTCGCGCGCGCGAAGCGATGCGCAGCGGATTTGTGCGTCGCGGGATCACTGGAATTTAGCAGGAATCGTCGCAGATGAGCGTCTGGACAAAACCCAATCACGAATGTCAGTTCGAGGAGATCGCTTCTTATCTCGACGGCGAACTCAGCGGCGAGGCGCTGACAGCTTTTGAATCTCATCTTGACGAATGCCCGCGATGCGCGAGTGAGTTGCGAAACCAGCGCCTGCTCTTGTGCACCCTGGATTCGGCATTTTCGGATACGCGCGCGTTTCAATTGCCCAACAATTTTACTCGCGTCGTGGCTGCCCATGCGCGGTCTGATGTTCGTTCCATGCGTTCAAAAAAAGAATGGCGTCATGCTTTTCGTCTCTGCACGGTGCTGGCATTAATCGCATTTGCCTTGCTTGGCGCGCGGACCGGCGCACTGATTCTTCAACCCGCGCGAACCTTCGTGCGCGCCGCGGGAAATATTTTTGGTCTCATTTGGCAGCCTGTTTATGATACGGGAGCAGGTTTAGCGGTCATCGCTCGCGTTATGGGCCGCGCACTCATCGAGGATTCGCATGGGCTCGGCCTGCTGGCGCTTATTCCTTTGGCGATACTCGCTGCTCTCTTACCTCACTTGATCATCAAATACCATCGCGCGCGAATCATTGATTAGGAGTTGAGCCGTCTTTCCGTCAATGATTGAAAATTATTTCCCGCCCCCGAATCTTCTCGCCACCGACGGAATCCTGAATCTCTTTAGAGCCGCCGCCATTGTTTTTGCAGTGCTTGCCGTGACGGCCATCGTCAACGGGCAGCAGTCGCCCGAGCTGCATCCCGGTGACGCGGACGCGCGGCTCATTGAGGGCGTGAACAAGACCACCGTTTTCGGAATGGGACAGTCCATCCGGATCACAGGCCAGGTTGATGGGGCGATCGCTTTTGGCGGCGATGTGATTATCGAAGGTTCGGTTAACGGAGACGTAGCGGCCATCGGCGGGTCGGTGATCCAGCGGGAAGGGTCGCATATTAGCGGCGACGTAATTGTGGTTGGCGGTTTCTATCATCACGGCAAGCAGGAACCTGACCGCGATCCAAAAAGCGTGACGATCATGTATGCCGGCTATGAAAACGAATTGCGGCACGTGATGCGCGAACCGTTTAGCCTTTTGCAGCCGCGATTGACTGCTGCGTTTTTCGGCTCGCGTCTTCTGGCGATGCTGATCTGGTTCATCATCGCACTTGCAGTTACGTCAGCTCTGCCGAATACGGTGAGCCGGGCTGTCACACGAATTCAGCTTACGAGTTTGCGCGTCGCGCTGATCGGATTCCTTGGCTCACTGGTCGTGACCCTCGGCGTGTTCATCTGTTTATGGTCTTTGCCCAGACCTTTGAGCGTGGTCATTTCAATAATCGCCGTGCTTTTTGTCGCGGTCTCCTGGGTCTTCGGTCGCGTCGTGATTAGTGTGGCCACCGGTCATTGGTTGCAAAGGCACCTCTTTCCGCGAGCGCAATCGCAATCGGTTAAGCTTCTCCTGGGCATCACATTCTGGGCGATACTGCTCTCGGTGCCTTACCTCTGGCCAATCATTGGTTCAGGTCTCCTGGTCCTCAGTCTTGGCCTCGCGCTCACCGCGCGTTATCGGCTCAGTTGGAAGCGGGCCGAAGCTTACTCGGCCCACTGAAGGCCGTAAACCCACCGTCAGGGAGGGTGCCGAAAATCAGTAGGCAGAAGGCGGCTTTGCCGCCGCACATGGCGGTGAGCCTTTGGCTCACCGATAGCGGGTATCAAAGTTGGCGGCTGCGCCGCCGGATGTTGAGGCATAGCCTCAATAGATCAAACCGGAGCACGGAAAGGCAGAGCCTTTACGCAATGTGCTGCGGCAAAGCCGCGCGGGCCGTAAACCCGACCGTCAGGGAGGGTGCGGTGCAGAAGGCAGCGAGCCGGAAGACGACTTCGGAAACTCAAAATCAAAAAATCCAAAAATTTGAATCGAAAGTTGTGTAACTATTGAGTGGGTGATGGCGTTTAAGAAGTGTCAGCCCAAGAGAAGGGTTCGTGTGTCCACAAAGATTGGAGCTGCTGAACAGGTTGTTAAGTTTAAGGTTTTTTGAGAGTGAAGTGCTTTAATCAGAACCTTTGCTCGGAATCCTGCGTAAGAGTTTTCGGGACCGATTCAACCCGAACTGGCCCTAACCGCAACAAAGATAAAGTCGTCATAATTCCTGCGACGGCGGTGTTCAGAAAGAAGGACTGAAAGCAAAATGTTTCGATCTATTTTTCACGCATTCACAATCACCACGGCAATCGTGGTTTGCGTCATCGGTGCCTTAGGCCAGAGTCCTCAGTCGTCGCCCAGCGGCAGTTCCGGCATCACGGCAACGGGTGTGATCGGCCAGGTCAAATCAATCGACGCGTCCGCAAAACAGATCATTGTGCAGACCGACGGCGGTGCTCAGGTTAACGTTGGCCTCAGCGATAAGACTGCATACAAGCGGCTGCCGCCAGGCGAGAAGACCCTGGACAAAGCGACCGAGATCTCGTTGAGCGATGTTGCGGAAGGCGACCGGGTTTGGGCGCGGGGCAGAGTCGCGGCCGATCAGAAATCAGTGCCGGCGCTTCAGTTGATTGTGATGAGCAAGGGCGATATTGCCAAAAAGCGGGAAGCTGAATTGGCCGAATGGCGCCGCCCGGGTGTTCGGGGAGTCATCGCCTCAGTGAATGCTCCCGCGAAAGAGTTTTCGGTTACCTCGAGGTCATTGATGGGCGTGCAGCAGACGGTTGTCGTTTCGCTCTCGGACAAAGTTGACATGATGCGTTACTCGCCGGATTCGATCAAATTTAGTGACGCAAAACCCAGCTCAATTGATGAGCTTAAAGCCGGTGATCAGGTGCGCGCCGTGGGCGAGCGCAGCGCCGACGGCATTCATGTGAAAGCCGATCGAGTTCTTAGCGATCCTCATCGCATTGTTGGCGGCACGGTCACAGCCATCGATGTCGCCACTGGTGAAGTGAAGATTAACGATCTGCAAACCAAAAAGCCGCTCACGGTCATCATCAAACACGACACGGTGCTGCGGCGCTTTCCGGAAAACGGTGGAATGATGCTGGGGGGCATGATGGGCGGCGGTGGCCCAGGAGCGGCCGGCGCCCCGGCGCCCGGTGCGGCGCGTCCGCAACCGCCGGCCGCAGCGGCGCAGGGCGAGCGACCACAAGGTGGCGGCGGTCCGGGCGGAGGTATGCGGATGGGCGGCGGTGGCATGAGCATGGCTGATTTGCTCGAGCGGTTGCCGACTATCTCGATCAATGATCTCAAGACCGGTGACATGATCATTTTGTCCAGCACGCAAAGCAACGAACCAACTAAACTCGTAGCCTTCACCGTTGTCGCCGGCGTCGAACCTCTCTTGACGATGATGGCCGCTCGTCAGGCAGGCGGCGGTCAGCCTCGGCCCGCGGCAGTCGATCTAAATGGCAGCTTTGGCGGAATGTTCGGAGGAATTGGCGGTCCTTAATCAATAAATCGCGATCTCAAGCCGGCTCCGGAACCAGGAGCAAGCGGTTTTGCTTTCTCGCCGCGCAAATCTCGAGTCGCTAACGTACTCGCAGAAGAGAAATTATGACATTCAAAAAAATATTTACGTGGACTCTGTCCATTCTTTTTGCCTTAACCATAAGCGCGACCCCGGCGTTTGCTCAGGGCCGAGCGAGCTTGCGCGGATCGATCACGGATGAAGCCGGCGCAGTCATCGTAGGCGCAACGGTGACACTGACAGATGCTGCCGGAGCGCAGAAGACCGCGACGTCGAATGCCGACGGTAACTATTCATTCACTGGATTAGCGCCGGGAAAGTACACCCTCCATGCGGCGGCGACGGGCTTTGCGGTTTCCGATGATACCCAGGTGCAGGTGGCGGCAGGCCAAAGACAACCCGTCAACATCAGCCTGAAGATCGCGGTCATCGAATCGCAGGTGCGCGTCAACGCGGATACGCCGCTCAGTACCGATGCTGCGAACAATGCGAATCAAACGGTAATTGGCGGCCGCGACCTCGACGCGCTGCCGGACGATCCTGATGAACTGGCCGCCGCGCTGCAGGCGCTTGCCGGTCCATCGATCGGCCCAAACGGCGGACAGATTTTTATCGACGGATTTTCCAGCGGCAATATGCCGCCGAAAGAATCGATTCGCGAGATCCGCATCAACCAGAATCCTTTCGCGGCCGAAAACGATCAGCCATCGGGCCGGATTGATATTTTGACCAAGCCCGGGACCGACAAACTGCGTGGCAGCTTTTCATTTAACTTCAACGACGAGAGCTTAAATGCGCGCAACCCATTCAACACCAGTTCGCCCAAGAGAACCCCTTTTCAAGTTCGGCAATCGGGAATGAACCTGAGTGGGCCGTTGAAGAAGGGTAAGGCTTCTTTCTTTTTCGAGGCGAACCGCAACGATACCGACGACAACGATTTGCTCCGGGCTACGATCCTCGATTCTTCTTTCAACGTTGTGCAGGTCGGCCAGGGTCTACTCGTGCCGCGGCGATTCACTTCTTTCAGCCCGCGCCTCGACTATGCGATCAATTCGAAGAACACGCTCGTCTCGCGTTACAGCTATAATCACAATGTGACGCGCAACAATGGTTTAGGCAGCGGCTTTTCCTTGCCTGAACGCGGCTACACGGCCTTCAACACGTCACAGGTATTTCAAGTTACCGAAACCGCAGTCCTCAACGCCACGACCATCAACGAGACGCGTTTCCAGTTCACCCACAACCACTCAGAGAGCCTGGGCGACAACACCACTCCGGTGCTTACGGTGAGCGGCGCATTCAGTGGTGGCGGCTCGCAGGTAGGACATCAAATGACGGACACGAATCGATGGGAGCTGCAAAACTTTACCCAGATTCAGAAAGGCGCCCACACGATCAAGTTTGGCGGCCGCGTGCGGGGCGTTCACACCACGGACATTAATCCAAACAACTTTGCCGGTCAGTGGATCTTCACCGGCAGTCTGACGAGTGGCCTTACCAGCATCCAGCGCTATCAGAAAACTCTGCAATTGATGCAGGCGGGCATGACGCCGGCGCAGATTCGCGCCGCCGGTGGGGGCGCCGCCCAGTTCAGCATCAATGCCGGGAATCCGCTGGCCACCGTCAGCCAGTTCGATATCGAGCCTTATATTCAGGATGACTGGCGTTACAAACCTAATCTTACTTTCAGCTACGGCTTGCGATACGAAATTCAGAACAACGCCGGCAGCAAGTTTGATTTCGCGCCGAGATTGGCAATGGCCTGGTCGCCGGGAGCGGCGGCCAGCACACGGCCGCCAAAGACTGTGATCCGCGTCGGGACCGGAGTTTTCTACAACCGGCTTAACGAAGGCCAGACGTTGATTACCCATCGCTTCAACGGCGCTAATGAACAACAGCTCATCTTTACCGAATCAACCAATCCGGCTGTCCCTACAGATCCAACCACGCTGGCAATTCTGGATTCATATCGCTGCGCCAACGGATCGGTGACACCCGATTGCGTGGCTATCATTCCGTCAATCGCCGGCGCCACGCCGTCGTCGATAACGATTTGGCGAGTCGCGCCCAAGATCCAGATTCCCACCGTTTATGTCGTGGGCGGACAACTTGAACGACAGTTGCCGCACAATTTCACGGTAACGCTCGGAGCCTATGGAATTCGGATCCTGCACGTGATTCGTACTCGCGACATTAATGCTCCGTTACCCGGGACGATCACTACGGCGAACCCGAACGGCATTCGTCCCAACCAGGCGTTGGGTGATATCAATCAGATCGAAGCGAGCGGCCAATTTCATCAGGAGCAATTGTTCATTGGTTTCAATAGCCGGTTGAACCCCTCATTCTCAATTCAGGGAAATTATTCTTTAAGCAAGAGCACGAATGATACTGACGGACAGGGAAGCTCTGGTTTCCCCCGCGATTCCTACGACTTGCACGGCGAGTTCGGCCGCAGCAGTTTTGACGTACGCCATCGCTTCTTTCTTTTTGGTACTTATACTTCCCATTTGTGGAAGCTGGTCTTCGCGCCCATCCTTCAGGCGAGCAGCGGACCGCCGTTCAACATCATCACCGGGGTCGATTCAAATCTCGACAAGCAATACATGGAGCGGCCCAGTTTCGCCGGCGCGAATGCGAATTGCTCGCTACCCAATATCAAGTGCACTCGCTTTGGCAACTTTAATTTGACGCCGGGGCCGGGCGATCAGATCGTGCCGCGCAACTTTGGACAGGGACCGGGATCGTTTACGGCGAATTTGCGTATCACTCGCACGTTTGGTTTCGGCACGGTGCACCGGGCTGGCGCTTCAAATCAAAAAGCTGGACCAGACACCGCGGGCGCATCGAAGCGTGGCCCAGGTGGGCCCGGCGCGCGCGGTCCAATGATCGCCGGCGGCGGTGGTGGTGAAGGCCGCGGCCCTGGCGGTGGCGGCGGTGGCATGCCGGGAGGCTTTGGTGGCGGCGGCTCGTCAGAAAAGAAATATACGTTGACGGCCTCGATCTATTTCGCGAACCTCTTCAATAACGTAAATCTGGCGCCGCCCGACGGTAATCTTTCGTCACCTTTGTTCGGCCAATCGCGAGGCCTTGCCGGCGGCTTCGGCGGATTTGGCGGCGGCGGTCTGGGCAGCCCGAATGCCGGCAATCGGCGCATCTCGCTGAACCTGCGACTTAGTTTTTGATCGAGGGGATTGCACCTTGATTTGTGGAGGGTTTGAAATGAAAAAATATTTCCTGGTTCTGACTCTTTCGTTGATCACCAATGCTGCAATGGCCCAGGATCCCGCCGCGGTAAGGCCTGCAGCTTCGACAACTGCCGGGACGACAACCGCGAGCGCGCCTTCAGCCGCAGTCACGATTACCGCGAACAGCACGCCGATTGAGCTCGCGCGCGCGGCCCTGGCGGCCCAGGGTGGCGACAAGTTCAGGAATATGAAAAGCATGATGCTGATTGGAACTGTGGATCTCTATGCGCCCAACAGCACCCAATCTATACCCGGCAAATTTGTGATGGTCACCTCGGGCGAACGCGTGCGGATAGAGATCGACGCGCGGCCCATCGTGAGCTTCAAACAGATTTACGATGGGCAGCGATCGTATTCGTCGCTGCCGGGAGTGGAAATTCCTCCGGCGAGTAAGTTTGGCCCGCCGGTGCTCGCAAAATTCGACCAGCCCGGTTATACGGTTTCTGATGTAAAAACACGAAGATGAAAGAGATCGACGGTGTCCTCGTTCCGATGAACTTCACGCAGCGACTCAACATGCAGCAGGGCGCATTCTTTGCCGAATACAAAGTTAAGGAAGCAAAGATTAACGCGCCGGTTGGCGATGATGTATTCGTGATTCAGTAACGTCAGGCAGAAGGCAGTAAAACAGAAGGCAGGGCGCTATCCCGCACTTACCGAGGCAGCAATCTCAGCCGCCGCGCGCTTGCAGATTACCAGGGTGATGTCATCGGCCGCCGGCGTGCCCTGGCAAAATTTTGTTAACGCCGATTCGATGCGATCGCGAATCCCTGCGGCGGAGGCGTCGAGATTGCGCGCCACAACTTCATAGAGGCGCGTGGGCCCAAACTCCTCATTGTTCGGATTGATTGCTTCGGAAACTCCGTCAGAATAAATGACCAGGACATCTCCCGGATGCAGCATCGTCCGGCCTTCACGAAATTCAGCGTTGGGCATGATGCCCAGCGGCAAGCCCCCGGCAGCGAGTTGTTCCATGGTGCCGCCGGCATGAACAATCATCGGCGGATTGTGACCGGCATTCAGGAATGAAAGCGCGCCGGTCCTGGGATCGAGTTCGGCATAGAAGAGAGTAACGAAGCGGTTCGCCGGAATGTTGTCAGCCAGATAGCGATTCACGGCACTAATTGTCTCGGTGATCGTCGAATGCGACGAAGACTGCGCGTGAATGGCCGCGTGTAGTGAAGACATCAGCAAGGCCGCCGCCGTCCCTTTGCCCGAAACGTCGCCCAGCGCGATCAGAAGTTTGCCGTCATCGCGTTCGATGAAGTCATAATAGTCACCGCCGATCTCATAACAGGGAAAACTTATGCCTTGCAGTTCATAACCGGGCACCTGCGGCGCCGAGGCCGGCTGGAAGCGTTGCTGAATTTCGCTGGCCACCTGCAATTCGTGTTCGAGCCGCTCGCGCTCCATGCGCTCTTCGACCAACGTCGCATTCTCGACCCGAATAGCAGCGACCGACGCGAGCGTGGTCAGAACTTTCAAGTGATCTTCTGTGAAGCGCCCGTCGGCAATCGGCGAGTCCGCATAAATTATTCCGAAAACTTTGTCGCTGACGCCGAGCGGCACGGCCAAAACCGATCGCACGCCCTGCAACACTACGGTGCCGCCCGCAAACCGCGGATCGGCTTGAGCGTCCGAGGTCAAAACCGACTTTCCGTGAGTTACTACTTCGTCAATCACGGAACGGCTGATTCGAATCTCGCCGACTTCACCCCGGCGATCTCGCAAGCGTGCTACGACGACGCGCAGATCGTCGGCCTTTTGATCGCGCATCATGATCATGCAGCGATCGGCAGGCACGGCTTCGAACACCAGCGAAACAATTTGATTTAAAGTTTCATTTAGGGTCGCCGACGCCAGCAGAGTAATTCCCACCTTGCTGATTAGCGCCAACAGGTCGCCCTGGGTTTCGGCACGTCTGGTGGTTATTTCTTCTGCCTGCGAGCGGGCGCCTTCGATTGCTTCCAGCAGTCCCGACGTCGTGCGATCCGACGACGCCAGGGCAATTGTCGCTTCCGGCAAAGACGATGAAATCTCGTCCGTGATCATGGTCGCGCCACTGCTAAGCGGATATTTTCCGTCAGAGAAGACGATCTCGGTTTCGCCGATCTGGATGCGGCCTCCGGAAGTGAGCTTTGCGGGTTCTTCGAGGGCGACGCCGTTATACAAAGTGCCGTTCGCCGAACCGAGATCCTGAATGATGTAATCGTCGCCTTCATTGCGAACTTCGGCGTGCACCCGCGACGCGAATGGATCGGGGATGCATAAATCGTTACGCGCGGATCGACCAATGGTTATCCGCAAGCGCGCGAGCGGAAAATTCTCTGCGGATCGATCCGGATATTTGACTATTAAAGTAGCCATCTGCTTCTTACGTGGGTCATGATTCTGAATTCCACAGGCGTTATTGTCCAGCCGCGGCGAATCACGCAAGGCCCGGCACCCTTACGTCCTGACGGCCGGCCCGCGGGCGTCTTTCGGCCGGTTCTTCGGAACCATCGTGTAATCGCGCACTACCACCGTTCCCGCGATGAAGTCATGCAGCGCCCGCCCTCCTGGGCTGACAATAACAATGAGAAAACCAAGCCCGAACAGGAAAAAGGAAACCGGGTAGCCAACAAAATGACGAAGAAAGGCATGACCGATTCCCAATAAACGCCCATCCACGCGCTCGATACGAAGGCCGGTTGTCCATTTGCCAACCGTCTGACCGCGAATGCCGGCGAGAATGCCCAAATCCAAAACCGCCAGAATGATCGTGATGATAATACCGACTCTTTCCGAGGTCCCGCCGGCGATGCGCGCCCCACCGCCCATAAGTCGAGCGATGAACGTACTGAGCGAAACCGGCAAAGCGATCAGGATGTAATCAATCAGCCACGCGCCACAACGAAGCGCGAAAGGCGGCCGGTATCGCCCGCGCACATGCGGTTCAACTGCCGGCCGGGGCCGCAGGCTGGGAGTGCTTTCAATTTCTGCAGTCATGTTCGAATTCTGATCTTTGATTTCGGTCGATGCTGGCAGCTATTAGGCTCGGATTCGAAGAAAAAGAGAAGACGCTGGAGAAATATCACCCGAAGTTTTTCGAATACTTTATCCCAAAAGAAAGTGCAGCGTAGTCTCGCCGATACGAATTCGATCGCCGCTATCGAGCGCGTGTGGTTGTCTCGGGGACAAATGAATCATGTCGTTTACGACCGTACCATTAACTGATCCCAAATCTTCAACCATGAAAATTTCGCCTTCGCGCCAGATGCGCGCGTGCCGGCGTGACACCTTCGTCTGCGGATCGAATCGCGACAGATCTACGTCGGGAAAAATATTGGATTGCGGATCCGTGCGGCCGAGCAGGTTGCTGTCTTTCTGCAATAGAAACGAAGCGTCCAGCTCAGTAGTTCCGGCAACCACCAGTTTCGCCGTGGGCCGCGCCGGCCCGAGCGACGCACTCGCGCCGCCGGCCAGCGGCTGACGCGCGCCGCAATGCGCGCAGAACACATCGTCTCCGGCAATACGCCCGCCGCAAAAACCGCAATAGACCATCGAAACGCGCATGGTTTGGCCGCCCAGGTCGTACGCCGGTGCTCCATAGCTGACCTGGCCGTTGTGCAGCTTTTGCAGGTGTTCGGTCAAAACATCGCGCATTTCCGCGCCCGACTGAAAACGCTGCTCGGGTTTGTACTCGACGGCGCGCATGAGGATTTGTTCCATCTCGCTTGAAAGCGCCGGATTGATCTGACGCGGCCGCGGATTTTTCGAGAAATCAAAAATCAGCAATGGATTGTCCTGCGGATCAGCGCCGGTCAGCAGGTGAAACATCGTAGCGCCCAAACTATAAATGTCGACCCGTGGATCTGCCTGGCCGCTGAATAATTCGGGCGGGGCGTAACCCATCGTGCCGACGGCAGTGACGCCTTTCTCCTGGCGATTCACCCACCGAGCAATGCCAAAATCAATCAGCATGACCCGGTTGGTGTTGCTGTCGATCATGACGTTCGCCGGTTTTAGATCACGATAGATAATCGGTTGGGTCCGCGTATGGAGGTAATGAAGCACATCGGCAATTTGGATTCCCCACTCGCTTACTGAGACCTCGTCGGCTCGCCCGCCGGCAGCTTTGCGCAAACGTGCGGAAAGATCTCCGCCGGGAATGTACTTCATTACGAGATAGAACCGCGCTGACAAATCGTCATAAAAATAATCGTAGATGGTAGGAATCGAAGGATGTTCCAGCGCCGTCAACAATAATGATTCCCGTTTGAAGTCGGCGATCGCTTTCTCGTGTTGCGCCTCGTCGATGTGCGACTGGATCATTTCTTTGACCGCCCGCGGCGCGTCGCCGAGATTTCGATCCTTCGCCAGATAGACTGCACCCATACCGCCGCCGCCAATTCGACGAACGACTTCGTAGCGATTATTCAAGACTTTTCCCGGCGGAAGCGCAGTCGACTTGGATTTCCTCTGTGGGCGCGCGTCCGAGCCTTCCACTGCAGCGGACGTTTGACTGCGATCGTCGCTAAGCTGGCCGGTGCTGCCCGACGGCTGCTCGATACCAGGCGATGAAGATTCAGCCGGCATGTTTCCAAAGGTGGACCCGGCGACCGCATCAAGATCGGGCGCAGATTCGACGGATGCGCTGGGGCTTCCGGCAAGGTGCTGGCTCTGCCGCGCGCCGCATTTGCCGCAGAAGTTTTCCTCTGGCGCCATTTCTGCGCCGCATTCAGCACACAATGCCATGGTCAATCCTAAAACTGGAAATCTTGTTCAGACGCATTAATTGCCGTCGGGATTATCTGGTCACATGAAAACGAAGGAATGTCTTTCCCACGATAATTTCGTCGCCATCTCTTAATACTTGTCGATTACCCGGAATCAGTCGTCTCCCGCGATTGACGAACGTTCCGTTCGTCGAACCCAGGTCTTCGATGAAGTAGTCGCCGGCGTCGCGCATGATCCTGGCGTGCCGGCGAGAAACTTTAGCTTCGGGATCATCATCATCCAGATCCACATCGGGAAACACGCCGCCATCGGCATCCCAACGGCCGATTTGAGAGTCCTCGTTACTGAGGACGAATTGCTTACCCGCTGAGCGCCCCCGCTCGATCACAAGTTTTGCGTGGGCCTTGACCGCCGCCGGCGTAGGCACAGGCTTCTGGACGGAAATGGGGCCCCCGTCCGAAGCTCTGGTCGAGCCGGGCGAAGCCAAATTCTCAGTTACCGGTTTCATCGCCGAACCGTTGCTGCGCTTCGACTGCTCGCCATTTGGCGAGATCACGCCGGCCCGTCCGGCCAACCACAATGCCGCTCCGCACTCATCGCAATAGCGCGCGCCATCCGGGTTTTCGGTGCTGCATCTTTCGCAAATAATCATTGCGTCACGATCCAACCGGAAGAGCTAAGGCCAGTCCATTCCGGTAACAAGCGAACGGTTATCTTAACGGAAATCAGGCACCACGCCAAAGGATTCCTGAATCAGGCAGGTTGCCCCGAAATCGGCGAGGTGTAAAGCCGCCCATCGCGACTCTGAGGTTCGCGCTTTGTCTCGTATAATCGTCCCCGAGGCGCGACCCGCGATCTGATTTAATTGAAACTGTGCGCGGGATTTACACGTAAAAGCATCTCAAGCGTGAAACTATCTTTCACGCCCAGCGTCTAACAATTGAGCGGACGAACTCGACGAAAACCAACGTCCCCGAAGGATCTGAATCACAATGGCCCTTAATAGAAGAAAGAAAATCATTATTGCCGTCGCCGTGGTCGCGGTTCTGGCTTTAGTCGTTATTATCAGCGTTTTTGCCAGCCGCAAGGAAGAGCTGGAAGTTACAACCGTGAAGCTCGACGTTCGTCCCGAGCTGCGTTCGACGGTGACCGCTTCCGGTGAAGTGCGCCCGATTCGCTATATCAAACTGACCAGTGAAATACAGGGCCGCATTCTGGAGATTTATGTTAACGCCGGTGACCAGGTAAAGAAGGGGCAAGCGCTCGTCCGAATCGATCCGACTCAATTACAGGCAAGTCAGGAAGCGCAGTGGGCCGCCGCCCAGGCGTCGATCAGCGATGTGCAAAATGCTCGTAACGCGGTTTCGAATTCTCAGCAGGCGCTGGTCGTGGCTGAGTCTGCCGTGGCCCAGGAAAAGCAACAGATCGTTTCGGCCCAGATCGAACTCAGGACGGCTGAGCGCGAACTGAAACGCGCGACCGACCTGGTTGAAAAAAGTGTCATTTCCCGTTTTGAGTACGACGCTGCTCGCGATCGTTTTGAAACGGCCAAGGCCAAACTCGAGGCGCAACAGATTGCCGTCAAAGAAGCTCAGGAACGCGCTAATCAGCAGAAAGTATCCGTCAAGGAAGCGCAAACCAGCGTCAAGACCAGTGAGATGCGCGCCAGCCAACAGCAGGCGATCTTACGTGGGCAGGCAAATCAACGTCAAAAGGCCACGCAGTATTCACCGCTCAATGGAGTTGTAGTCGATGTTCCAACCCGAGTCGGCGAGTACGCCGTCTCTGCTCTGTCCTCGACGCCGTTAATGACCATTGCCGACATGTCGGCGATCAACGTCGAGGTGAACGTTGATGAAACTGAAATCGCCAGCGTCGAAGTAGGCCAGCCGGCGAAGATCAAAGTTGACGCGCTGGGCGAAAAGGAACTGCCAGCCGTCGTCCTGCAAAAAAATCCGCTGGCTATTGCCAAGTCGGACACCCAGGGAGGCCTGTCCAATCGAGTCAATGTTCAGGAGGCGAAAGAATTCAAAGTCACGCTGGAACTGGATAAGACGAAGATACCCGACGAAACGTGGATCATGTTGCGCCCGGGGATGAACTCGACTGCAACCATAACTACGAAGACGAAGACTAATGTGTTGGCTGTTCCCTTGCAGGCGATCGTTGAAAAACCTCCACCGACGCCCACACCGGGATCAACGGTAGCGGGCAATGCCCCGGCGCCGACGGGTGAGAAGCCAAAAGACTTGAAGGGCGTTTACCTGCTCGACAAGAGCAACAAGGTGAAGTTTGTCGAGGTCACTACAGGCATCACCGGCGAGTCAGACATTGAAGTCATAAGCGGAGTTAAATCGGGTGACGAAGTCGTTACGGGACCCAGCCGCGTCCTGAAAACTCTGAAGGACGGCGCCAGCGTCAAACGTCAAACAAAGACGCCGAACAGTAACGCTAATGCCGGCGGAGGTAGCTGATGACCGAAACCATAATCGCGCCTCAGACCTCGCCCGAACTGATCATCAAACCGGAAATCCCGGCGGCCGACGGCAAAGCCGGTTCGCTGATCGCGATGCACGATATCTGGAAGACCTATGATATGGGCGCTGAGAAGGTGCATGCGCTTCATGGCGTTACGTTCAATGTGCGTCGCGGCGAATATCTGGCGATCACCGGCCCATCCGGTTCCGGAAAATCCACGCTCATGAATTTGATTGGTTGTCTCGATACGCCGAGCAAAGGCGAATACTGGCTGAACGGCAAGAACGTCTCAGAGATGGACGACGACGAACTGGCCCGCATTCGTAATCAGGAAGTCGGTTTTGTCTTTCAGACTTTCAATTTGTTGGCGCGTGCCACGGCCTTGCACAACGTCGAATTGCCTCTTATTTACGGAGGCGTTCCCGGCGCCAAGCGGCACGAAATGGCCAAAGAAGCGCTGGGCGCAGTTGATCTCACCGATCGCATGACCCATCGTCCGAACGAGCTTTCCGGCGGCCAGCGGCAGCGCGTGGCGATCGCCCGCGCTCTGGTAAATCATCCGTCAATCCTGCTGGCCGACGAGCCGACCGGAGCCCTGGACACGTCGACAAGCTACGACATCATGAATCTTTTCGAAAAACTCTACGAAGCCGGCAACACCATCATCCTGGTCACCCACGAGCATGATATTGCCGCGCGCGCGCGACGCGTCATATCGATCCGCGACGGGCTGATCGAAAAAGACGAAATCATTAGATAGGAGGCGCCGGCGATGTCCCTCCTCGGCGAGGCCAGTGCGCAGTCGCCCAAATCCGCAATCAGGGAGTTAGTCAGACCGCGGCGCAGAATCCGTTCACTATTGACGGTTCTGCGCGTGGCCGCTCTGTGGGAAGCCTTTCTGGTTGCTGCCACCAGTCTCCGTGCTAACAAACTGCGCACCGCTCTGACCCTGGTAGGCATCATTGTCGGAGTTACCGCCGTCATTGCGGTGGTTACGATTATTAAAGGTTTGGACCAAACCGTGGCCCAGACATTTTCTTCGCAAGGCTCGACAGTTTTTACGATTTCCAAAAGACCGCGCGTGATCACTTCGCGTGAAGACTTCATAAAGTACAACAAGCGCAAAGACATCACTGAAGAAGATGCCGAATCAATTTTTCGTTTATGCACGGCCTGCTGGCGGACAGGAATAGTCGCAAACGATGCGGTCAACACCAAACACGGTAACCAGAAGTCTGACAACGTCGGAATCCGGGCCGTTAAGCCGACGTCGATGTTCGAGATCGATGGGGTTGCGCTGGACACCGGGCGGTATTGGAATGAAGCCGAATCGGCGCATGAAGTCGCCGTCGTGGGTCCCGACATAGTCACAAATTTGTTTCCCAACCAGTCGCCCGACCAGGTCCTGGGCCAGGAGATTTGGGCCGGTGGTCGTCTGTATATGATTGTCGGAGTACTGCAACCGCGCGGAAAAATTCTTGGGATATCGCGCGACAATATAATTTACATTCCGTTTGCGACTTATAAGAAAAACTTTGGCTTGAACGTCTCCCACGGAGCTTTCAGCGGATCCGGAATCCTCGTCGTCTTTATCCAAACGCAGACCGCGCAGCAATTGGAAGCAGCCGAAGACCAGGTGCGCGCGATCATGCGCAATCGCCGCGGCAAGACATTCGGCGACGAGGATGATGGATTTGCCCTTGAGACTGAGGATGTTTTTTTGAAGCTCTATTCCAGCGCGACCTCCAACATCTATCTGGTAACAATCGGCGTCGCGGCAATCTCGCTGGTTGTTGGTGGCATTGTGGTGATGAACATCATGCTCGTCTCAGTTACCGAGCGCACGAAAGAAATCGGCATTCGCAAAGCCGTCGGCGCGCGCCAGAAAGATATCCTGACGCAGTTTCTGATCGAAGCCATTGCCGTTACCGCGATTGGGGGAGCGATTGGAGTATTGACTGGTTTCGGGACTGCCTGGCTGATTGCTTTCCTAATCGGATTTCCGTTGTTGTTCAGCATCTGGTCGGCGGCGTTGGGGGTTGGCGTGTCATCAATCGTGGGGGTCGTTAGTGGTCTTTGGCCCGCGTGGCGGGCGGCGCGTTTGGATCCGATAGACGCGCTAAGGGCGGAATAAAACCAATGACGTTTGCTGATATCAAGGAATCCGCCTGGATGGCGATCGATACCGTGCGCGCGAACAAGTTGCGTTCGTCGCTGACGGTCCTCGGTGTCAGCGTGGGTGTGATTACGGTGATGTTCATGGTGTCGATCATCCAGGGACTGAATAAAGCCTTTGCCGCCCAAATTGAAACACTGGGTTCGAATACCGTTTGGGTGACAAAATTCGATCCCAGCTTTGGGCATCAAATCACTGACGAAGAGATCCACCGCAAGGACTTAACGATCGAAGACGCGGATGCGATTCGCAGCGAAGCCCCATCCGTATCGGATACTTCGCCGTTTTATCGAAAGATTGCCGAAACCATCCGATACAAGGACAAACAAACTGATACTCCACTCTTGCTTGGGGTCACTCCGCATTACGAATTCACGATGTCGAGCTACGTCGGCTATGGCCGTTTCATAAGCGAAATCGACGTTGAGCAACGAGGGAACGTTTGCGTCATGGGGCGCGACGTTGTCAAGGGCCTCTTCCCTTACGAGGATCCGCTCAATAAGGAAATCAAGATTGCGGGCCGGCCCTTTGTGGTCATCGGCGTAATGGAATCGCTGGGCCAGATCCTGGGTCAATCACGGGACAATCAGGTATATATTCCGGTTACGACATTTCAGAAGTATTATCCGGAAATTACTTTTCCCGAAACCATTTTCGGAATCTTCGTGCGTCCGATCTCCCGCGCCTATGTTAAGTCGTCGATTGACGAAATGACGGACATTCTGCGACGCCGTCGTCGCGTTCCCAACGCCGAGCCGAACAACTTTGGCATCTCCTCACAGGATGCATTGTTGGACATTTACAACCAGTTGACCGGCGCAACCTTTTTGGTGCTTACGGCTGTTTCGGCAGTCGCGTTGATGATTGGCGGCATCGGCGTCATGAACATCATGTTGGTTTCGGTAACCGAGCGCACGAAGGAGATTGGCGTGCGCAAGGCAGTGGGCGCCACTCGAATCAATATCCTTTCCCAGTTTCTAATCGAAGCAGTGGTGCTGACTTCATTCGGCGGATTCGCTGGTCTGATCGTAGGCGAAGTGTTTGCATATCTGGTTAACAAATATTCGCCTTTGCCGGCCTATGTCCCGGCCTGGGCGATCGGTGTCGGCATAGGCATCTCAGCCGGCGTGGGAATTGTTTTTGGACTGTGGCCGGCATGGAAGGCTGCGCGTCTGGATCCAATTGAGTCATTGAGATACGAATGAAATTCGTACCTGGTGCTTTGTACTTTGTTCTTTGTGCTTGAAACGTCTCGTTCCGATGTCACTGGCGGACACGGATTGTGGCCGGGTTTTTTGAATCACTAACATAAAGTGCGAAACACAACCAACAAAGTACGAAGCACAAAGTATCAGGCAAAGCGTAACTAAACCCCTTCTCCGCGCGTACTAATAGTACCAGTGAAGCTTATCGAAATTCTGAGAGTAGCGCTCGCTGCCATTTGGGCGCATAAGCTGAGGTCCGCGCTTACTTTGCTCGGCATGATTGTGGGCGTGACGGCATTCGTGGTTGTCGTGTCTCTAATCCAGGGATTCAATGTTTATATCGATGAAAAAATCGCGGGCATTGGCGCGAAATCTTTTTCCGTGCAACGCTTCAATCCATTTGAAGACTTTAAGGACACCGACACGATTGCGGCAGCCCAGCGTCGCAATAAGGAGCTGACGCTCGACGATTATGACTATCTGAAAGAGCGGGCGACGCTAATTGGCAAGATCGGCGCGAAAGCGCGCGGCACACCTTCCGAAGTCAAGCGGAACGATCAAGTCCTGGAAGATATTTTCGTTAGCGGCGCGACAGCCAACACGGCAGAAATTGATAATCGCGACATCGCCGACGGGCGCTTTTTTACGGATACCGAGAACGACGGCGCCGCCCGCGTGGCTTACATAGGCGCAGACATCGCGAGCAAATTATTTCCCGCCAGCAATGCCGTTGGTGGCGAAATAGCTATTCGAGGCTTGCCTTACCGGGTCATCGGAATCGAAGCGGTAAAAGGAACTGTGTTTGGCATTCCCCAGGATAATTTTATCGTCATCCCGCTAAAGACTTACTCAGTTAACTTTGGTGGCCTCATCCGCCAGCGGAGCCTCTTCTTTACAGCGACCTCGAAGACCGACGAAACCTTTAACGACGCAGTTGAGGAAGCACGATTTTTGATGCGGATGCGCCACCATCTCGCACCAAAAGAGAAAGACAATTTCGGCATCGTCACTCCTGATGCGATTACCGGTTTGCGTGACCGGTTATTTGGAACGATTTTCATTGTCGCGATCGCTGTTCCGGGAATCGCTCTCCTGGTTGGCGCCATCGTCATCATGAACATCATGCTGGTCTCGGTGACTGAACGTACCAAGGAGATTGGCATCCGCAAGTCTTTAGGCGCGCGCCGGAACGACATCCTTAAGCAATTCCTGCTGGAAGCGGCCACCATGGCCACAATCGGAGGGGCGATCGGGATCTTTCTGGCCTGGATCGTGGGGAAGATAGTGACCGTCCTTATTTTTCAAACGTATCTCTCGCTCGGAGCAATCGCCCTGGCGCTGATAGTCTCTGGCGGATTTGGAATTCTCGCGGGAATATTTCCGGCGTGGAAAGCGGCGCGACTCGATCCGATCGAAGCCTTGCGAGCGGAAATATGAAGTGCCGGTGTGGCGGCCTGATTGGCAAATGAACATTCTCCGAACCGACATTCTCGAAAATCTTTGGATGGCGCTGAATACCTTGCGGGCAAATAAATTGCGGTCATTTCTCACCGTTATCGGGGTAATCATCGGAGTGGTGACCGTCATGTTGATTGCCTCAATCATCGCCGGAGTCGACACCGCCGTAACTAAAGAAGTCGAGTCCTTCGGCACGCGCTCGATGTACATCAGCAAGTTCAATCCCGGAATTCACGTCGGCCGGCTCTCGCGCGAAGAGCGCATGCGCAAGCCGCTCACCTATGATGATGCGATTGCGCTTTCGAAATTGCCCACCGTCGATGTGGCCGTTCCGTTTCTCGAGATCACCAATAATTTCTTTGGCCAGAAAATTATGGTCAGCGGCGGGGGCAAGACGTCCGCTTCAGTTGGTTTGCAGGGGACGCTGCCCGAGTTCGAGAAAGCAGGAACCCAGGTCGTCGCCGAAGGAAGGTTTTTCTCGCAATTTGAAAACGATCAGAACGAGAATGTTTGCGTCGTGGGGTCAAAAGTTGCCGACGACTTTTTTAAAGCCGGTTCTCCCATTGGGCAAACGATTAAGATCGGCGCCGCAGATTTTCGCGTTGTCGGCATGTTGCAAAAGCGCGAGCAATTTCTTTTCAGCGGCGGCAGCGATGATCAAAATAACGTTATCTATCTGCCCTACAACGTGGCCCGCAAGCTCAAGCCGAATTCCGAAGACATTTATTTGCTCGCCGTTGCCAAACCTGGACTAATGCAGGAGGCGATGGACCAGGTGACCGACATGTTGCGCGTGCGACGACAGGTCCCGTTCGGCAAACCCGATAACTTTGGAATCGAAACCACCGAATCCCTGATTAGCAGCTTTCACGCAATCACCGGCGGAATTGCCATCGCCATGGTTGTGATCTCATCGGTCGGGTTGATGGTCGGGGGCATTGGCGTGATGAATATCATGCTGGTTTCAGTAACTGAGCGGACCCGTGAAATTGGCGTGCGCAAAGCAATCGGCGCGCGCCGCCGCGACATTCTTTGGCAGTTTCTGATCGAAGCAATGGTGCTGACCGGCTTCGGCGGGCTCGCGGGGTTGGGTATTGGTTGGTCGCTCACGCTGCTGGTGAAACTGATCATGCCTTCTTACGTGCCGCTGTGGGCGCCGGCGGCCGGCTTTTTCGCCAGTGTGGGCATCGGCATGATCTTTGGATTGTGGCCGGCGTGGAAAGCAGCGCGTTTGGATCCAATCGAGTCGTTGCGTTACGAGTAAGACAGAGAGTCGTGCAGACGTTGGTTTCCGGTTGAATCGTGTTATTTTCGTGCCGTGAGGCCCGAAATGTTTATAGACCTGTCAGCTAACAAACTAAGCCCGCGGGTAACCTCTTTTTGCTTTCAGATCTATAAACATCTCACGCCTGACGGCGTGAAGATTTCGGCAAAAGAAATCACGAATCCAGAGTCTTGTGCCAGGCTTCTACGAAATAAAGCTCGGAAAGATCGCCGTAATTCCGACAGCAAACAATAAACCCAAAACCCAGATGGTGATGGCTACTCCCCAGGCCGCGGAGGAACTCATTTTTTCACTTCCTTCGTGCAATCCCTTTGCGACCAGCCAAAGTTTGTAAAAAGAAAGAACGCCGATTGAAGTTGCGGCCACGAACAGTACCGGATGATCCTTTGGCGCAAACAAAACGCCTAGGTTGTCCTGGATCAAGCTTTCCTGACCGAGAAGCGGATGAATATCATCAGGAGACTTAATGTAGAGCAGAATAAAACTGAGTACCTTTTGAATTATGATGACCGGAAGGGTTGCGTAAACCGCGATGGCCATCGCCTGCCAAAAATTTATGCGGCCGCCGAATGCCAAACCGCCGAGCAGATAAAGCGCCGCGAGAAACGCCAGGAAGAAGAACGCTCCGACGATACCCTTGACGGCGTTACCGGCGCGGAAAACCGGCGACCGGGCCTGCTCGAGCCCTTCGGTGCGCGCTTTCTCAACAGCTTCAGGTGGAATAAGCGGCGACTCAGCCATTTTGTCGACGGTGTAATTCAGAATGCGCTCAGGAGTCAGGCGCTGAGTGAATGCCGCAATATACGCCACGTTAAGAATGGCGATCACCAATATGCCGGCCACCCATCGCGGATAAACCCTCAGATTTCCGAAGACCCGGGTTGGTTCATAAAAGATTCCCGCGAGCCGGTCGAACACGCCGAGAGGCGGCGGCGCGTGGGGACCAACTTCCGGCAGCCGAACGAAACTAAGCGCAAAAAGCAGCACGCCTAAACATGCGACCGCGGCCCCCGTTCCGAGTCCGCCGACCACTATTTTCGCCACTCCGGCGATTAGAATCGCGATTCCGAGGACGAACAGGACTATGCCGATGATTAACATATTTGCCGGCCGCCGGCGTTCAGGCGGCGCTTCTATTGTCGGCGGCGGTGGTGGTTGAAATTCCTGATTGGGGTCGCTCATGTTTTCCTCCAGATTAGTTTAGAGGACGGGGAGACAGCGTTCCGTCCGGTCCGCAAGCCCGCGCGTAAGCGAGGGCAAGGCTAAATTGAATGACTGATACGCCCGTTCTTTTGACAATGTTTCACTGCCAGACTGCAACGAAAGAAGCCCCACTTAAGGTCAGGCTTCTAATACTGGAGCGGCTTCCCATCCTTCGACGCGAATGCAAGCCACGCTATGTCCCGGTGAAAGTTCCCGCAACTCTGGATCAATTCGCGCGCATTCGTCAATAGCCAGTGGACAACGCGTGCGAAAACGGCAACCAGACGGTGGGTTGCGCGCGGTCGGGACATCGCCTTTCAAAATGATCCGATCGCGTTTGGCTTTCGGATCCGGCACCGGAATCGCCGAAAGCAAAGCCTGGGTATACGGATGCAGGGGATTCTTATAGAGGTCGACAGCGTTTGCGACCTCGACAATGCGGCCGAGATACATCACCGCCACGCGCGTCGAGATGTGCTCGACTACGGCCAAACCGTGGGAGATGAAAAGGTAAGTCAGGCCGAGTTCCTTCTGCAGGTCCTGTAATAGATTGACCACCTGCGCCTGCACTGAGACGTCGAGCGCGGACACTGGTTCATCGGCGACAATCAGCTTTGGATTCAGCGCCAGCGCGCGCGCAACGCCGATGCGCTGCAACTGGCCGCCGGAAAACTCGTGCGGATAACGAGTAGCGTAGCCAGGATCCAGTTTGACTCGGTGCAATAATTCAGCTACCCGTCCGCGTCTTTCTGGTTTCGTTCCGATTTTATGGATCACCAGAGGCTCAGCGATTATGTCGCCGATTTTCATTCGCGGGTTCAGCGAAGCGTGCGGGTCCTGAAAAATAATCTGCATTTCCCGGCGCAGCTCTCGCAAATCGCGCTTGCCCATCGTCGTGACATCGCGGCCGTCGAAGGCGATCTCACCTTTCGTTGGTTCGATCAGTCGCAGTAAACAACGGCCGGCAGTTGATTTTCCGCATCCTGATTCACCGACCAGCCCGAGCGTCTCGCCGCGGAAGATTTCAAAGGACACGCCGTCAACCGCGCGCAGCACATCGAGGCTGCCTTCGACAGGAAAGTGCTTGACGAGTCCGCGGACCCGAACGAGTTCGTGCTTGTCGTTTGAAATTGAAACCATTTCGCCAGTTCAGAAGGTCCAGGGGCTTTGCCTTCAGACGTGCGGAAAGCCTATGGCTCTCCGTGCGCGTTCGTTCGCCACCTTCGGAGGCCACGTCTCCGAATAGGCCAGGCGAAGCCTGGGAATAATAAAGGCGTGTTGCCCGCCGGAAGGCAGAGCCTCTCCGCACATCATCCGGCAAAGCTGCTCTCACGACGGTCGCTTAACGCAGTACCGTGCGCCTGGTATTCAGCCGTCGCCGGATCGTAGAGCACGCATCGGACAACCACGCCCTCACCCGCCGGATAAAGTGGAATCTCACCCTCCTTACAACGCGGCATACGATAAGGACAGCGTGGCTCGAAGTGACAACCGGGCGGCAGATTAGTCGGACTGGGGACGACGCCTTCAATCGTTTGCAGCCGTTCAGCCCGCGCGACGCCTTCTTTAGTCAACTTTGGCACCGAGTGCAGCAATCCTTCCGTGTACGGATGCTTGGGTTTCGCGAACAATTCGTCGACCGGAGACTCTTCGACGATTTTTCCGGTGTACATCACCGCGACCCGGTCGGCGACTTCCGCCACGACGCCGAGGTCGTGCGTGATTAAGAGCACCGCCAACTCACGCGTCTTTCTCAGATTATCCAGCAGATCGAGGATCTGCGCCTGAATCGTGACGTCGAGCGCCGTGGTTGGCTCGTCTGCGATCAAGAGTTTCGGATCGCACGCCAGGGCCATGGCGATCATCACGCGTTGACGCATGCCGCCCGAAAGCTGGTGCGGGTAATCGTTGACCCGTGTTCCGGGATCCGGAATCGCGACTTCGCGCATGGCGGCGATCGCTGCTTCTCTTGCTTGTGGGCGAGAAAGTTTCCGATGCAGTCTGAGCGCTTCGGCGATTTGCTCTCCAACCGTGAAGACCGGATTCAGAGAAGTCATCGGGTCCTGAAAGATCATCGCGATATCATTGCCACGAACCGCGCGCATTTCAGCATTGGAGAGTTTCAGCAGGTCCCGGCCATCGAAAATAATTTCGCCGCCCACAGTCCTACCCGGCGACGCCACCAGCCGCATGATCGAAAGCGCAGTCATTGACTTGCCACAACCGCTTTCGCCCACCAGGCCCAGGAGCTCGCCGCGATCGAGGTAAAAGCTGACGCCGTCAACCGCGCGCACCAGTCCGGCGCGGGTCTTGAAATGAGTTTGCAGGTTCTTGACTTCGAGCAGATGGGTCATTGCCTTGGTAGTCTTCTCTGTGCTCTCTCGACTTCCAGAGACTGCATTGATCAAACTTTGACGGCTTCGCGATATTCACCCCAGACAAGGCGCAGGCGATTGCTGATCTCACCGACGGTGGCAAACGCTTCGACACAATCAAGAATGCACGGCAAGGCATTTTCAGTTCCGCGCGCAGCTTCTTCCAGTTTAGCCAGCGCTAATTCACATGCCCGAGCGTCGCGTATATCGCGCATGGCACGCAATCGTTCGATTTGAGCCTTTTCAATTGCCGGGTCGACCCGCAAAGTCTTGACGCGCGATTCTTCATCGCTCTGAAAGCGATTTACGCCAACGACGATCGCCTCGTTGGATTCAACCGCCCGCTGATACTCGTAAGCAGAGTTCTGAATTTCGCGCTGAATATAGCCCTGTTCGATGGCCCGCAGGGTGCCGCCCATCGCGTCAATCTTGTCGAGATAATCGACTGCTCTGCGCTCGATCTCATTTGTAAGTTCTTCGATCGCATACGAGCCGGCCAAAGGATCTACCGTGTCGGCAACTCCCGATTCGAAGGCGAGAATTTGTTGGGTGCGCAAGGCAAGGCGCGCCGCCTCCTCAGTCGGCAGCGCCAGCGCTTCGTCCATCGCGTTCGTGTGGAGAGATTGCGTGCCGCCTAACACAGCCGCGAGCGCCTGGATCGTCGTGCGCACGACATTCACTTCGGGCTGTTGCGCGGTGAGCGTCGAACCGGCGGTCTGAGTGTGAAAGCGCAACATCATCGACCGCGGATCGCGCGCGTGAAACCGCTCGCGCATCATGCGCGCCCACAGCCGACGCGCGGCGCGAAACTTGGCAATTTCCTCCAGCAGGTTGTTATGGGCATTGAAGAAAAAGGAGATGCGCGGCGCAAAATCGTCGATCCCAAGTCCTGCTTTGATCGCGGCCTCGACATAGGCGATGGCGTCGGCGAGGGTGAATGCGACTTCCTGTACGGCAGTCGAACCGGCTTCACGAATGTGATACCCGCTGATAGAAATTGTGTTCCAGTTGGGAACTTCGCGCGCACAAAACGCGAATGTGTCGGTGATTAATCTCAGCGATGGAGTGGGCGGAAAGATGTACGTGCCGCGCGCAATGTATTCCTTGAGAATATCATTCTGCAGCGTGCCGTTGACCTTATCGAACGCCACGCCTTGTTTTCTAGCCACCGCCAAATAAAGACACAGGAGAATCGCAGCGGTCGCATTGATTGTCATCGAGGTCGAAACTTCACTGAGCGGAATCCCGTCAAACAACCGCAGCATGTCTTCCAGAGAATCAATCGCCACGCCCACCTTGCCGACTTCGCCGGCCGCCAATGGATCATCGGAATCCAAACCGATCTGGGTAGGCAAATCGAAAGCGACTGATAATCCGGTAGTTCCCTGCGACAGCAAATACTTGTACCGCGCGTTTGATTCTTCCGCGGTGGCATAGCCGGCGTACTGTCGCATCGTCCAAAGACGCCCGCGATACATGTTCGGCCGGATGCCGCGCGTGTAAGGAAATTCGCCGGGATCGCCGAGGTCTCGATCGTATTCAACGGCTTCGGTGTTTCCAGGATTAAAGTCCACCGGCAGCTCGATGCCGGAAGAAGTTTTGAAGTGCTCGCGGCAATTAGTATTGGCGTCTTTGGTTTTAGCGACCATTGCGTGCGAAATGCGAAAGTAGTCGAAGGCTAGCACAGGGAATGTTAGGGCGGCAATTCCGTGTTGAGATTAAACTTGTGTATCCGGAAGCCCGACTGTTACGAAGAGTAAGCTTAGGGCAGGTGTCATTAATTTGACCGCGCCAAGTTTACTGACATAGCATCAAGCTCGAAAGTTTGGAGTACCGCCTTCAGGCGGAATCTTCGGGTTGCCCGCCTAAAGGCGGCACTCCGAGCAGTGAACCGGCAAGCACTTCATCAGAGGTCTCGATTAAATCTTGGAAATGGACGATCACACAAAAAAGTTGGCCGAGGAGGTCGGCACGGCAATCAACGAATCTGTACAGCAATCAGCAACCGTAGCCGCCGCCATCGAGCGCCTGCGCGAAGCAGGATTTGAAATGGAGTTGACGCTGAAATTGGAGATAGGACTAAGGCCGCACACAGATGAACAACCCGATGGCGGGAGCGAAGGCGCGCTGGAATTGACGGAGGAAGACATGCGGATCCTGCGGTCGATGAAGATTAAGATTGATCCAGAATGAATGGATCCTCATTGCCATTTGTGGATCCGTTTTTCGCGTTGTTAGGCGCGAGATGTTCATAGAACTCAGTGGCAAAAAGAAATTACCCGCGGGATTTGAAAAGCTGCTTTCAAATCCCGCGGGTTCGTTTGTTAGTACCAGCAAGTCTATAAATTTAAATACCTCGTGCCTCCGGCACGAATACAGATCTTGTTGGGAGGTGGCTCGCTACTCCGGCACTTGCTCACTTCCCGTCAGCTTCTGCTGCCGCAATGCCGCCGCGCCGATCAGTCCGCCCATGCCCATCGACTCGACGGCGCTGCTCGGCACCAGCATTAAGGCGCCTTTTTCTTTCAAGCCTTCATACAGCATGTTCATTGCGCGCAAATGCAACGCTGTCGGATTGTCGCGATAAGACTCGGCCGCCTTGCTGAACTGCGCGGCAATCTCGACCTCCGCCTGTGCCAGAATCACGCGCGCGGCTTTCTCGCGCGCTGCTTGCGCTTCGCGGGACATGGCATCCTGCAGGGCTGCCGGAATAATGACGTCGCGCATCTCGACGGATTGCACGGTCACGCCCCAAGGGGTCGAGCGCTCATCGATCAGCTTTTGCAACTCACCTTCTATTCGTTCACGGCCACGCAACAGGTCACTCAAAGAAGTGCGGCCAATAATGTCGCGCAAAGCCGTCTGTGCTGCCCAGCTGACTGCCGCCGGATAATTCTGCACCTCGAGCGCTGCTTTTTCCGGATCATAAACCACCCAGAAGAGCACCGCATCAACATTGACCGGCACCGTGTCGCTGGTCAAAGTCTCTTCCGCCGCGAAGCCGGTCGTAATCACTCGCTGATCGATCCAGGCAGAAACTGTGTCGACGAAGGGAACGATCCAAAAGAGTCCCGGACCGCGCAGGCCGACGTACTTTCCCAGTCTGAGCACGACCGCGCGCTCCCATTGGCGCGCGATCTTAGGCGCCTGAGCCAGCAACAGACCGAGTAGAAATCCGACAATCGCGCCGGCCGGATTGAAGGTCAGAAGAGTCAAGAGCCCTCCGGCCGCGAGGGGAGCCAGAAACGCAAGCGCCGACACGACATTCATTCGGGGCGTGTTGGGGCTGGGCAAATTGCTCCGCGTCTCAACCAAACTTTGCATGTTAGCCATAGTTTTTCATCTCCTTGTTGTACCGCAAGTTGCTAACTTGCGATTTCTTCGTCATTTGCGATCGCAAATTATCAATTTGCGCCACATCAATTTGCGCTACGTTTCCTGCGTCTGCTGTGCAGATGCTCAATAACGTCATCAATTGAAAAGCCGCGCGTGCCGGTTTCGGCAATGAAATGGTCGGCCAGTTCGCGCAATTGCTTTTCCCGGTCGCGGCGTCCGAATGAAGCTTCCGCGGGCCGATCGCTGACGAACGTGCCCACTCCGCGACGCGTCTCGACCACGCCGGCGCGTTCAAGTTCGGCGTAGACTTTGGCCACCGTATTCGCATTGATCCGAAGCTCGACCGCCATCTGGCGGACGGTTGGTAATTGCTCCCCAATCCGCAGTTTACCGGTGGCAATCGCAAAGCGAATCGACCGCTCCAGCTGGTGATAAAGCGGGGTCGGATGTTTGGCGTCCACGTAGAACATCGGTTTCCACCATTGTACTACGACAATAGTACAAGAAAGGTTTCAAATATTCACGCTAGTCTAACTTGCCGAGACTTCAGTGAGTTAGCGGTTTGGCTTTCCTGGCTCTCTGGGTTCTGTACGTTCCTTTTTTGCTCAAAGTCATCAAGAAGCCGTCAACGCTATTGATGGCCTGGGCGGCCTTCTTTTGAGCAAATTCAGTTGTGTGAAGGATGCAGAAAAGGATTGCAGGGACGCGTGGCCGGAGAGTTTCATCGTGAATCAAGAGCGTCGATGTCTGACATCGCTTGCCGAAGCCGATGCTCTGCGTCCGCAATTTTCTTCCCCCGCTCAAAGCCAGTAATGTGATCCATCTCGCACTTTGCGAGGGTAAGAGGGATTTTCAGATGAGAGAGTAAGAGGTGCTAAGGCAATTTGGCACCCATTCCACTGTGTGCGAGGATGAAGTATAACTCCGCCTTTGGGTTTGGAACAGATGATGATGGACTTGAAATCAAGAACCAGACATACACTAGCGTTGCGTCATGATAAAGTTCCTTCTGAAAAATGTAGCGACGCGCGCGGGCATAAGTCTTGCTAGCCAATTGCGTCATGAACGATTGGTGATCAACTGAATACCAGGTCACAGGAGGCGAATACCGCACAAGTTATGCGGTCACTGTTTCTCTTGCTGTTTTTGGTGGCCGTCTGTGTGGCCGCTCTTCCACGGCGGATCGTAGCTCAGGGAGGCCCGCCCTTGCTCACTGATGATCCGGAAACGCCCGGAAACGGTCACTGGGAAATTAACGTCGCTTGGACGCTTTCACAAAAACAAAATGAGCGTCTTTTTGCGATTCCACTGATAGACATCAATTATGGATTGGGCCAGCGCATCCAGCTTAAGGCCGAAGTACCCTGGTTAGTGCTGCAAGAACGCCGCGGGGGAATTCAATCAGGCATCGGCAGTGCGAATTTCGGCGTAAAGTGGCGCTTCCTGGATAAGGATCGTCATGGCTTTGCGATGTCCACATACCCGCAACTTGAAATCAGGACATCTGCTTCTTCAGTCAGGCGGGGACTAATCGAGCAGGGCGGTGAATTGCTGTTACCCGTTGAGATAAGTCGCGAACTGGGCCCTGTAACCATCAATGGCGAGGTCGGCTACCAGGTGGTCCAGCGCGAGAAGGATGAAGTGCTTTACGGGTTAGTTATCGGAGGCGAGATCAATAAACGTCTCGAGTTGGTCGGTGAGATTCACGGCACAGCCAAACGTAACTTTGCAAATGATGAACTGATCTTTAATGTTGGCGGGCGCTTCACCATGAGCAAGCATTACGCTCTACTCTTCTCGACAGGCAGAAGTCTTCGTCAGGCGGCGACGGGGAAGCCAACCTTGCTGGCCTACGTCGGATGTCAGTTCAATTTCTAACGCTGCACGTTCGTTCTCAACGTCGCTGGCAGGCGAGTTTGGGACAAATCATTTACCGATTGCCTAATCCCGCTGATAAGGTATTTAAACCGGCTCGTTTCACGGGAAAGAAAACGTTCGCTCACGGATCGCTCCGAACTGCGAGCCAATTTTCGACTTTGAAGAAACTCGGGCAAATATTTATGGCTTTGAGGATGACGAGCGCAATGCTTTTGGTGTGGAAACGAAAGCCGCTATCAGGGAAATCGACGAAAGTGTACGCTGTCATATCACTCGGAAATAAACTCTGCGTCATTCGCCGCTCGGCGTATTTTGTCGTGACCCAAACACTATGTTATCTTCTCACCTTTCAAAATCCTTCCAGTTTTTGTCTGTAAGGCTCGATTTTAATCAAAAGAGAGTGATGGGGAGAGATATGGCCACGTCTGACGGAAACAGCCCGAATGGAAATACGGGAAAAGTCGTACAAATTATCGGCCCAGTGGTCGATGTCGAGTTCGGAGCGAATTACCTGCCGCCGATTTACCAGGCGCTGCGGATTATTTCTGAGGGTTTTGAAGTGCCTGAGCCGATCGATGTGATTGCCGAAGTGCAGCAACATCTGGGCGAGGGCCGCGTGCGAGCGGTGTCCATGCTGCCGACCGACGGCATGGTGCGCGGCATGAAAGTTATCGATACCGGCGGGCCGATCACTGTGCCGGTGGGCGAAGGCACGCTCGGCCGCGTGATGAACGTCATCGGCGAGCCCGTCGACAACCTCGGAGACATTCCGCACCAGCAGCGCTATCCGATTCATCGGCACGCGCCTACTTTTGAAGAGCAATCAACTGAGCTGCAGATGTTTGAAACAGGAATCAAGGTCATCGATTTGATTCAGCCGTTTCTCCGCGGCGGCAAAATTGGCTTGTTCGGCGGCGCCGGCGTCGGCAAGACCGTCATCGTCATGGAATTGATCAATAACATCGCGAAAGCCCGTTCCGGCTTTTCGGTCTTTGCTGGAGTTGGCGAACGCACCCGCGAAGGAAACGATCTGCTCCGCGAGATGGTCGAGTCTGAGGTCATTCAGTTCGGCGAGACGTTCAATAAGAACCTGCATGATACCGGCGCCTTCGACATGACCAAGGTGGACATGAAGGCGATCGAGAAATCAAAGGTCGCACTCATCTATGGCCAGATGACCGAGCCGCCGGGTGCGCGCCTGCGGGTCGCGCTGTCAGGTCTTACGGTCGCCGAGTATTTCCGAGATCAGGGCATGGACGTGCTGCTCTTCATTGATAACATTTTCAGGTTCACTCAGGCGGGCTCAGAAGTTTCGGCGCTCCTCGGTCGCATGCCGTCGGCGGTAGGCTATCAACCAAACCTCGCGACCGAGATGGGCGAAATGCAGGAGCGCATCACCTCGACCAAAACCGGATCGATCACTTCGATTCAGGCGGTGTACGTTCCGGCGGACGATTATACTGATCCGGCGCCGGCGACCACCTTCGCGCACCTCGACGCGGTGACCGCGCTGTCGCGACAGATCGTTGAATTGGGAATCTATCCGGCAGTAGATCCGCTCGCCTCTTCATCGCGCATCCTCGATCCGCGCATCGTCGGCGAGGATCATTACAACACCGCGCAGCAGGTCAAACAGATCCTGCAGCGCTACAAGGATCTGCAGGACATCATCGCGATCCTCGGGCTGGACGAATTGTCTGACGAAGACAAGCTGGTGGTTTCACGCGCGCGCAAGATCCAGAAGTTCTTTTCGCAGCCATTCCACGTTGCTTCGCAGTTTACCGGCCGCGAAGGCAAGTACTGCAAGCTTGAAGACACGATCAAAGGCTTCAAAGAGATCATCGAAGGCAAACACGACGATCTGCCCGAACAGGCTTTCTATATGGCCGGCACGATTGAAGAAGTCGTGGAGGCGGGCAAGCAGTTTCAATGAAAAGTAAGGCAAAAGGAAAAAGGCAAAAATAATCGCTTCCAATAAATTCCGAATTTGCCTTTTTACTTTTAACTTTTTACTTGATTTATGGCCGATCAACTCCAACTCGATGTAGTTACGCCTGAACGCCGCGTATTGTCTGAAGCGGTAAATGCCGTGACTGTTCCCGGACGGGGCGGCGAGATGCAAATCCTTCCCGGCCACGCCGCCTTAATCTCGGAACTGCAAACCGGCGTGCTCGCTTACAACGAAGATGGCACCACGTTTCATTTACACGTCTCGGGCGGCTTTGTCGAAGTCAACGATGATCGTGTCTCGGTGCTGGCGGAAATCGCCGAGCGCCCTGAAGAAATTGACGCCGCGCGCGCCAGGCTATCGCGTGAGCACATGGAAAAGGAGTTGAGTTCGTGGAGCGGGACAGAAGAAGATTTTGAAAAGGCCCGAGCCAAGCTCGAGCGTTCGGTGGTGCGCCTGCAGCTCACTTCAGAGCGTCGTAGTTGATACGCGCGACAAGAGCCATCTCGCACTAACCGTTAAAGTCCTGCCGTCGCGATGGTCTCTTTCATCTCGCGCACTGCCTGCTCTAATCCCACAAACACGGCGCGGGAAATAATGTGATGGCCAATATTGAATTCGCTGATCTCGCCGATGCCGGCCACGGCCGAGACGTTCCGCGTCGTCAGGCCGTGACCTGCGGCCACGTGCAAACCGTATTGTGCGGCGAGAGTTGCGCCCTCACGCAGGCGACGCAATTCCTGATTGACCTGCATGGCCCCTTCACCGTGGATGCCGCGCCCTCCCAGAGTTGCCTCAGCATACGCAGCGGTGCATAGCTCGACCTGCTGAGCATTGACTTCACGAGCGGCTTCAATCTGCAGCGGATCCGGATCAATGAACAGACTTGCCATGATCCCGGCTTCGCGCAGCCGAGCTACCGCAGCGCGAACGATTGCTTCGTTTGTCAGGACATTCAGGCCGCCTTCAGTAGTAATCTCGCCGGGATTCTCGGGCACCAGACTGACGGCATCCGGTTTCGTGTCGATAGCAATCTTTACCATTTCTTCCGTGGCGGCCATCTCGACATTCAGATAAGTTGTGAGGGCCTCACGCAGCAAGCGCACATCTTCATCCTGAATGTGTCGGCGATCGCCACGCAGGTGGATCGTGATTCCATCGGCGCCAGCCTGCTCGCAAATCATCGCGGCGGCGGCGACACTTGGCTCGGGCGCGTGACGCGCCTGCCGCACGGTGGCGACATGATCAATGTTGACGTTCAGACGAGCGCTCATCGTAATGAAAAAGGTAAAAGTAAAAAGGCAAAAGATCAATCCTGTTCGTGGCGATACCGGGTTCTCCTTTTTCCTTTTCACTCTTGCCTTGCGGCATCAGCCATCACTTCTCCGCGGGCGGCGCTGATCGCTTCAGCGTAAGCTCCCCGATCGACTTCGTGGCGAATGCGCCGCACTTCATCCGCCATGCGAAAGCTGTCGCGCAAGACCGCCACTTTGCTGGCCGGATTGTGGTCCCAGCGCACCGGGATTTCGCGCAGCCGCACCTGGGCCAAATGCGCCAGGTAAATCAATTCCACGTCGAAGCCGAACCGATCGATCTTTGCCGCTTCGATCAAGGGGCGGCAGACATTCATGCGAAAAGCTTTAAAACCGCATTGCGTGTCCCAGAATGGCAAGGCCGTTGCCAGGCGCACGATCAAATTGAAAACGCGACCACCTTGTTCGCGGCGCCATGGTTGATGCACGCCAATCAGACTTCGATCCAGCGCACGCGAGCCAAACGTTAAATCACACTCGCCTTTTTCGATCGGATCGATGAGTTTTGCTGCCTCAGTTATCGGCGTGGAAAGATCAGCGTCAGAAAACAGGGCAATGTTTGATCGAGCATGCAGCAGCCCGGTGCGTACCGCGTGACCTTTTCCGCGATTCTGTTCTCCTCTGATCAGACGCGCACTAATGCCACTCGCCTCCGCGAAACCGCGCTCTGCCACCTCGGCAGTATCGTCGGTCGAACCATCATCAACGACAATCAGTTCGCTGCCGGGGCGGGCTGTGCTGAGAAAATCGACGATCACGGGCAGCGTCGTCACCAGCCGCGCGGCTTCGTTGTAAGCGGGCACGATGATGGAGAGCGGGGGCAGCATCTGGAGTTGAGAACGTCATTCTGCGGAAAGCAGCGGCTTTGCACAAGTGTTACTGTTGCTTTCTTCGAAAGCGGCACGGCTCTCACCCGCTTAATCAGGCGCAAGATGCGGGAACCACTTAAGACGGGGCCTATTTGCGCCGGTCGCGTCTTAGCCCGGTTCGCGGTGCTGTGCTATATTTCATTAGACTTCAAACGCGGACTGTCCAGGCAACAAGTATGAATCGGAACTTCACTGCAATTGCTGTCGGCGTCCTCCTGGTTTCAAGCGTTACGGGAGGCCTGCGCGCGCGCTCGCACCGGCGTGTGACGAAGCCAAATGATCTGGCGGTCGAGAAATTCGAAGCTGAGCGGGTCGAGAACGGCTACGCCGAAGCCGTTGCTAAAGTTGAAGAAAAATACGCGGGCGAGATCGATTACGAGAAAGCTACCCAGGCGGCAATTCAGGGAATGCTTTTCACGCTCGATCCTCATTCGGTTTATTTCCCCTACAGCGAATTCAAGAAGCTAAAAGAAGATCAGGATTCGCGTTTTTATGGCATCGGAGTTCAGATCCTGCGCCATGACGACGGTGTCTATATTCAATCGGCAGTCGAAGGTACTCCGGCCGCGCGCGCCGGATTACGCTACGGTGATCGGATCCTCGAAGTTGACGGCAAAGATGCGCGCGATTGGACTGGCGACGAAGTTTCAAAAAATGTTCGCGGCACTCGCGGCGAGGCTGTGAACCTCAAAATAGAAAGGGCCGGCCAGGAAGCACCAATCAACTTTAAGATCGTGCGCGACGCAGTGCCGCTGCCTTCGGTGCGCAATGCATTTATGCTGCGCGCCAGCACCGGCTACATCGGATTGATCGGCGGTTTCCAGCACACAACTGATGACGAGCTGCGCGAAGCAATCAACAACCTGCGCAAGGAAGGGATGCGGCAACTTGTCCTTGATCTACGCAACAACACCGGCGGCTTGCTGGATCAGGCCATCAACGTGTCGAGCGAGTTCTTGCCGCGCGACCAGGCGGTGGTCTCAGTCAAAGGACGCAGTGAATATGGCGAGCCGGCCGTGTACAAATCGAATGGCAGCGAGCCTGAAGACATTCCCCTGGTTGTCTTAATCAACCGCAATACCGCTTCCGCTTCGGAAATCGTCGCCGGAGCCATTCAGGATCATGGACGGGGCCTGATTGTCGGCGAAACGAGTTTTGGCAAAGGACTGGTCCAGCACGTCTTTCAACTTCCCTTCAACACGGGGTTGACCCTTACGACGGCGCGCTATTACACGCCGTATGGGCGATCGTTGCAGCGCGATTATTCCAGCGGATCGCTCTACGATTACTACACCCGTCGCGATCTGGAAGATCCTAATCAACCGGCAATTCAACCTGGCCAACCCTCGCCGACAGAAGCTGCGCCTTCGCGCAATAATGGCCCGGCGTTTCGGACGGCCGCCGGGAGAATTTTTTACGGCGGCGGCGGCATCACTCCCGATTACGAAGCACGGCCACTGACGGCTACCCCAACGCGCAATCGAATAACCGAAGCAGCTTTTCAATTTACGCGGCAACTCGGCGCCGGCATCATTCCGGGCCTCGAAGGTTATCGTGTGGAGAAAATTGAATTCGGCCGGACACCACGCCCGGCGGACTTTCCGATCACCGACAAGGTCATCGAAGCTTTTCGCAACTTCGTGCGTAAGGATCCGAAACAGCATCTGCAAGTCAGTCAGATCGATGCCGATCTCGAATTCGTAAGGCTGCGGCTGCGAGAAGAAATCATGACCGCAGCGTTCGGCGCCGACGCCGGCCAGCGGGTGCTCCTCGAAAGCGATCCCCAGGCGTTGCGCGCGGTTGAGGTCCTTCCTGACGCGAAGCGTCTGGCTGAAAGCGTGCGCAACGGCACACCGGTTAGTCTGAATATCAAACCGGGCCGTCGGCAGGAATTCTTCTTCGATCTTTTCGATGATGAAATGGAAGAAGCGATTCTGGTCTAGCCGCCGCTAAACTCAATTCAAAAGCATTGACGGAGATCGAATATGTCTCAACACATTTCGCGTCGCAGATTGCTGCGCAGCGCGATCAAAAGTGGCGTTGGATTCGCGGTTTTGCGGCAAGTGAATGTCGCACCGGTTCGTGTCCTGGCGAGTTATCAACCGAAGACCGGCCGCCCCGATAATGATTTTCGACCTGCATTTGCGCGGCTGGATGATTTCATCGCCGCGCATATACGCGAGGTCGGCGCGCCGGGAATGACGCTGGCGCTCGCCATCCGCGAAGGATTGCTGCGGACGTCCTCGTATGGCTTTGCCGACCTCAAAACGGGAGCCAAAGTCCAACCGGATACCCTGTTTGAAATCGGGTCAATCTCGAAATCGTTCGTCGCTTTATCGCTGATGCAATTGCGCGAAGAAGGAAAGTTTGATCCGGCGAAACCGATTACAACTTATTTGCCATGGGTCAGGATTGAATCGAAATTCGCGCCGATTACCGGACATCATTTGCTCAGCCATACTTCGGGATTGCCCAACGGTGTGGCATTTGGCTTGATGGATGACGACCAGTTATGGGCCGGGTATGCCCCGGGCGAGCACTTTTCATATTCAAATTACGGCTATGATTTGCTCGGGCTGACATTGGAGGCGATTGACAAGCGGCCAATGGCCGAGATCATTCGGCGCCGGGTCCTCAAACCGGCGGGCATGAATTCAACTGAACCGATCATCGCAAACTCTGCGCGAGCGCGCATGGCAGTCGGGTATGGACCAATGTTTGACGATCGCCCGTTCCCGCGGCGCGGTCCGTTGGCTGAGGCGCCGTGGATCGAGGTCAGCGATGGAGCAGGTAGCGTCGCCTCGACGGCGATGGACATGGCTGCGTATTTGACGATGCTCATAAATCGAGGAAAGACGGCACGGGGCCGGTTAATCAGCGAAGAGAGTTTCGCTCGTTTCATAACTCCCGCGACCAAAGCGCCTTTCCGCGGCGAGGACGCAAACTATGCTTACGGACTTTGGGTCAACGATCTCGATGGCCATACGTTTCTGCGTCACACCGGCGGGATGGTTGCATTCAGTTCAGCCCTGCATGTCGACTTGCAAAGCGGCATCGGAGCGTTCGCGTCAGTCAACGCAAACCTCGCCGGTTATCGTCCGGTGCTGGTTGCGCGGTATGCGCTCGACCTCCTGCGCGCAACTCTGGACGGCAAGGACCTTCCGCCAATGAGTCCTCCTCCTCCAACGGCTGATTTCATTCAAAACGCAACCGACTATGCCGGCACCTTTAGTTCAAGCGATGGGAAAAAACTGAACCTTGTGGCGGAGGGGACTAAACTGCTCTTGCTCAATGACGGCAAACGAATCGCGCTCGAGAGAGTTGGCCGGGACAGTTTTCTCGTGAAGCATCCTGATTTTGAAATGTTTACAATCGATTTTGGACGCGAGCAGAACGCGGTCATTGAGGCTTTTCACGGTGCTGATTGGTTCACTAACGATCATTACTCCGGACCGAAGACCTTCCATTATCCGCCGGAATGGAACGCCTATGTCGGTCATTATCGGAACGACAGCGCGTGGTTCGGCAGCGCGCGCGTCCTGCTCCGCAAAGGGAAGTTGACCATGGATGGCGCGCCCCTCGCGCCACTGGACGGGGGAGTTTTTAGGGTGGGAACGGAGGACTGGTCGCCGGAACGCGTGAGTTTTGGGCGAGTCACCGAGGGCCGGGCCGGGCGCATGAAGTTCTCAGGGGTCGAGTTTTATCGCACTTCCACGCCTTGATTTGAGCAGTAAACACCGGATCAAAAGTAGTTCTTGACTGACTCAGACCCGAACGACATAATCAGAAATGGTGCGCCGGGCACCCCTTTGATCTTCCACTCTACGGCGTGCTTCTCACTGACCAGACAAAAGGGTAATCAAAACGAAGGGAATTAACTGCGGTGACCCAAGAATCAGAAGTTACATTGCGCGAGGCGATTGAGAATGATTTCAACGATCGTTTGCGCGCCATCCAGGATGAGTTGTCCCGGCTGCAGGACGATTTCAACAGCGCTCTGGCTCGCGTGCGCGAGAGCGCGCAGAGTGTCTCGCTCGAAAACAGTCAGCTGGCGGCATCTCTCGCGGAACATCTAATGACCGCGCGCCGGCAAGGCGCCGACGAAGCGCCGGGTGCCCCGCCATCAGCGGACTTAGGCAGCCTTAAGATCGCGGTAGCCGAGATTGAAGCGCAGAATTCGCAGGTGAATGTTCTCAACGCGCTCTTAAGTCATGCCGCTCGCTTCGCGGATCGCGCGGCCCTGTTCGTGATCAAAAACGAGCAAGCGTTAGGCTGGCGAATTTGCGGCCCTGTGGGCACGATCGATGAGGAACGCTTGCGAGAGCTTGCACTGCCGCTTACCTCAGACACACTTCTGAGTTATGTCGCACGCTCGCATTCTTCGTGGAGCGGCGCGCCGGGATCAAACGCTGACGACAATTTGTTGCTCGAAAAACTCGGCGGGCAGCCGCAACAGATCGCTGCCGTTCCTTTAGTCGTGCGGGGAAAGACAGTCGCAGTTCTGTATCTTGATTCAACCTCGGCCGATCCCGATTCAATCGGTCTGGATGCCCTGGAGACTTTATCGCGCGTAGCCGCGATGGCGGTTGCGATAGTTTCAGTTGCGCGTGCTCCAAGGAGAGTAAGTGAAGTCGCGCAGCCGTCCGAAGAGCCGGCGCGACAGCGGACCGAGCCCCAGACTCCGCCGCAATCTTCAGCACCTCCAGCTTTCGAAGAAAGACCGGTCGAAGCTATTGAGGCGGCGGAAGCTGAAGAGCCGTCCGCTCATGAAACCGAAGTCCCGAAGGTCGAAACTGAGCCCGAGACTGTTCCGCCGCCGGAAGTAGCTTCCATGCCAATGGAACCGCCCCCATCCGTCGTTTCTGGCGCGCCGGCTTTTGGCAGCCAGTATTCTGCTCCGCTTGGGACTTCCAGGCGATGGGGCACAGCCGAAACCGATTTGCCTATCGATGTCAGCGACGAAGAACGACGCTTGCACACCGATGCGCGCCGTTTTGCTCGATTGCTGGTTTCGGAAATCAAGCTTTACAACGAACAGAAGGTCAACGAAGGCCGAGCTCAAAGCGACATTTACGAACGATTGCGCGAGGACATCGAGCGTTCCCGGCAGATGTATGAAAAACGCATCGCGCCGCCGGTTGCGGCTCGTTACGATTATTTTCATTCTGAGCTGGTCAAGACACTGGCCGAAGGAGATCCGGAAAAGCTGGGTGCGAGTTATCCAGGCGCGACAGTTGCAGTAGGTTAGTACTTCCGACACTTTGATTTGGTTTATGGGCACGACATGTCGTGCCCTCTTTTTTTGGCCGGTCGGCGGTTGCAGCCCGACATCCTTTGATCATAAAGTCACGTTCATTCATCGCAGCCGGTTGTTATCGATGGTAACCGAGATGAAGCAATCTCTGTCCGAAGAAACGATCCAACAACTTACCGGGCGCCTGGAGACCGCGAATCAGGCTTTCATGCAGCACTATCCGGGAGAGACGGGACGGCGCCAGCCCGTGCACACCGTCTACGGTGGCGCGCATCTGTTTAAGTCGGATTCTGCTCAGCGCCTGGGAAAAGTTGCTGAGCGTGCGCTGGAGGAATATGCGCCGGACTTTGTTGTGTTTGCGCAGGCCATCGGCTTGCCAGAGGTTGCCCAGCTGCCGGACGTTCTGTCCTATGCGCACGGTTTGAAGGCCCGCCTGGAAAATGATCCGGAATCAGTGCGCGGGGAAAATAAGGCGGCCTGGCTGGCACATGCGATTTATTCACGTGTGCGGGAGAAGTTGAAACGCGAGCCCGTCGAGGATTTTCGGATCGATTTCGAAGATGGCTACGGCAACCGCCCCGACGCAGAAGAGGATGGTCATGCGGAATCAGCCGCCATCGAAGTTGTTAAGGGAATGAACGACGGAACGCTGCCACCGTTCATCGGGATTCGGATCAAACCTTTTACCGAAGAGTTGCGCGCGCGCAGCATGCGCACAATGGACATTTTCATTTCAACTGTCATGGACGGAGCCGGAAATCGTTTACCCGGCAACTTCGTCGTGACGCTCCCGAAAATCACAATTCCGGAACAGGTCGCAGCTTTATCGGCTTTGTTCGATCGATTGGAGGCGCGAAACGGTCTGCCGGACGGGTCGTTGAAAATGGAAATGATGATCGAGACGACTCAATCGATCATCAACGCTCGCGGCGAGATCAATTTGCCTTCACTGCTGCGAGCATCACGAGGGCGTTGCACGGCAGCGCATTTCGGGACTTACGATTACACTGCGAGTTGCAGTATCACGGCCGCTCATCAGCATATGATGCATCCAGCCTGTGACTTTGCTAAACATATGATGCAGGTTTCCTTCGCCGGGACCGGAGTCTGGTTATCGGATGGCGCCACGAACATTATGCCGGTAGGGCCGCATCGCGCGAGTGAAGGCACGCGATTGAGTGCTGATCAGATCGACGAGAATCGCTCCGTCGTTCATCGCGCGTGGAAACTGCATTACGATCATATTCAGCATTCGCTGGTGGGCGGCTTTTATCAGGGCTGGGACCTGCACCCGGCGCAATTTCCTACGCGTTACGCCGCGGTCTATTCATTTTTTCTGGAAAGCCTTGATGCGGCGTCCGATCGCCTGAGAAATTTTGTCGACAAGGCCGCGAAGGCGACTCTCGTGGGCGATGTGTTCGACGATGCGGCGACCGGTCAGGGCCTGCTGAATTATTTTCTGCGGGCGTTGAACTGTGGCGCTTTGACGGAAGCCGAAGCATTGCGGCTCTCAGGATTATCACTCGAAGAACTGCGTTCGGGTTCATTCGTCAAAATCTTAAAGAACCGCCAGAACCTGTAGGCAGGCTTAAAACAAACTTCCTTGCTGCTCCTCGTCAAACGCTTCTACTGATTCGACCAAACGCGGATACGATTCAATGAGTTTCGCCGGTGCCGGCACGCGTTGCTCTTCAATTTCTGCTAAAAGCTCGAATGCATTTACCAGACTTTGCCCGCGGGCGTGGTTGTTCGTAATTACAAACGTTTCCTTTGCTTTCGCGGCGACCTCTTTGATCCGAGGCAGCCACGATTCCAATTCGTGAAGTGGATAAAGGTAGTCGTAGCGTTCCATTACGTCGGCGTCTTCGCGAAACCAGTTGCCGTAGTTGCGGCCGTGCAGGCGCACGTAGCCAATCGCTGAAGTGACTTCGGCAGACGGTTTAATTGAATCATCGAACAGCGGTTGATCGATATTGCAAAAACCGACACCAAAGTCTTCCAGGGTTTGAAAGATGGTTGGCTTGATCCACGAATCGTGGCGCAGCTCTACGACCAGCGGATAATCCTTGAAGCGTTCGATCAATTGAGTGAGATATGAGCGCTCTTCACGATCGTTCTTGAAGGACCAGGGGAACTGAATCAGCACCGCGCCGAGTTTCCCTGCCTCGCGCAACGGATCGATTCCTTCACGAAACATTTTTTCATCGTCCGTAGTCGCTTTCCGGTGCTCGTGTGTAAACGCCTTGTAAAGTTTCGCGGTGAACTTGAATGCGGGGTTATGCGCAATCCGTTTGAGCCACGATGTTGCGGTGGTAGGCGATGGCGGATGGTAGAAGGAGCTGTTGATTTCGACGGTGTCGAGATACTTTGCGACCAGCGCCAACGTATCGAATTTCGAGCCGGCGCTTTCCGGATAGACCAGCCCGCGCCAGTCGGCGTATGACCAGCCGGCTGGGCCAATCTTGATATTTTGGTTTCCTGGCATTCAGTCCTGGTTTGGAGTACCGTTCAGGCGGCGCTATCTCCTGGTGACGATTCCGCGTAAACGCGGTACTCCAAACAAATCACTGCAGCTGCGGGGACAGGAACCACGTTCTCTTTTGTCAATTGACAATATCATATTGCCGATGCGAGCCTGAATGGCTTAATTAGCAATCTGCGAAAGGAGAAATCGGGATGCGTCTGACTGAGATGGTTTCGTGCTCTGGTTGAGCGGCTAAGCTGGCGCCTGCCGTCCTCGCTCAGGTGCTGAGCGGGCTTGAGAGACAACCGTTCGATCCTAATCTGCTCGTCGGTTTCGACAAAGCGGACGACGCCGGAGTGTATCGTCTGCGCGACGATCTGGCGCTGGTTCAAACGCTCGATTTCTTCACACCGATTGTCGACGATCCATTCGACTATGGCCGGATCGCCGCGCTCAATTCGATTAACGACGTTTGGGCCATGGGCGGGACGCCGGTTACAGCGATGGCGATCACCTGTTTTCCGAAAAAGGGCGTGGACTTCTCGATTCTAAGCGAAATTATGCGTGGCGGTTTATCAATCCTGACTGAAAACAAAGTCGCTCTCGTGGGCGGCCATAGTGTCGACAACGAGCAGATCATGTTTGGTTATTCCGTTACCGGGGTGATCGATCCGAATCGAGTCGCCACTAATGCGGGCGCGCGGCCCGGTGATCTGATCATTTTGACGAAACCTATTGGCACAGGGGTCATCTCAACCGGGATAAAACTGGCGAAGGCCGCGCCCGAAGTGGTCGCAGAATCAATTGCGACGATGTTGACACCAGGCAAATATGCCGCTGAGGCAATTCCTGGATTTGAAGTGAAAGCCGCGACCGACGTTACCGGATTCGCTTTGCTGGGCCATGCATGGGAAATGGCTTGCGCCAGCAAAGTGACAATTGAAATCGATTCAGCGCGCGTGCCTTTGATCGGTGGCGCATTGGAATTAGCGGCAGCCGGGATGTTGACCAGTGGTGATAAGACCAATCGCGAATACGTGGGCGCCGAGGTTGAAGTCGCAGCGAGCGTCGATTCGAATCTGATGAAACTCTTCTACGATCCGCAAACCGCCGGCGGGTTGCTGTTGTCGATTACTGAAGATAAAGCGAACGAATTGTTGGCGGAATTGCAGCGAAATTACCCGCGCGCGGAGATTATTGGGCGAGTTTTCGAACGTGGCGCTAAGTTGATATTAGTGAAGTGATTTCCCTCTCCCTCTGGTAGAGGGCGGGGTGAGGGCTCAGCGAAAAAGCGAAGAGGAAGTTACCACTCTTACAACCCACTATGGTTGAGGAGGAAGACGGTTTCGCGCTAAACCTTCACCGCAATCCTCTCCCAAACGGGAGAGGGGGCTTTTGAATCAATGGATCAATACGACGCAATCATCATCGGCTCCGGCCAGGCGGGAAATCCGCTCGCCAGGGCTTTCGCGAACGCCGGTCGGAAAACCGCGCTCATCGAACGGGGCTTTGTTGGCGGGACGTGCATCAACTACGGATGCACGCCGACTAAGACGATGTTCAATAGCGCGCGGGTAGCTTACCTGGCGCGCCGGGCTGCCGACTACGGCGTTCACCATGGCGATGTAACGATGAACATGAGCGAGGTTCGCGCGCGCAAACAGCGTGTGGTCGAAGAGTTTCGGGAAAGCGGATTGAAAGGAATCCAAAACACCGCGAACCTGGATTTGATTTTTGGCGTCGCAAAGTTTATCGGCAAACACGAAATCGAGATCCAGTTGGACGATGGCCAGAACCGCCTGCTCACCGGCGAGAATATTTTCATCAATACCGGTGGGCGGCCGGCGCTACCCGATCTCTCCGGAATTGATACCGTTCAGTTTCTCGATTCGACCTCGATCATGGAACTCGAGGTGCTGCCTGAGCATCTTCTGGTGCTGGGCGGCGGTTATATCGGCCTTGAATTTGGCCAAATGTTTCGCCGCTTTGGCAGTGAAGTAACCATTATTCAGCGAACCGGGCAGCTGCTGGGACATGAAGATGCTGACGTCGCCTCCGCTGTGCTCAAAGTAATGGAAGACGATGGCATCAGAGTTTTGCTGAATACTGAAGCCATCCGCGTTGCGAAGAACGAAGCGAAGATCGAGTTGACCGCGCGCAGTTCTGATCGCGATCAGAGGTTAGTTGGAACTCATCTGCTGGTGGCTGTTGGCCGGAAACCTAACACGGAAGATTTGAATCTGGCGGCGGCGGGGATTGAGACTGACAACCATGGAAACGTCAAGGTCAACAGTAAACTGAAGACAAACGTTGGCGGCGTCTACGCGCTCGGTGATGTGAAGGGTGGTCCCCAATTCACACATATTTCTTACGATGACTTTCGTATCATTCGCACCAACCGGCTCGAAGGCGGCAACGTTACGACCGAAGATCGATTTATTCCATACACGGTGTTTATCGATCCCCAACTTGGACGCATTGGACTGAGCGAGTCGGAAGCGAAAGCGAGAAGCCTCAATGTTCGCGTCGCCAAACTCCCGATGTCGCACGTCGCGCGCGCGATCGAGATGAGCGAAACGCGTGGCTTTATGAAAGCCATCGTCGACGCTGACTCGAAACAGCTTCTGGGCGCGGCGGTGCTGGGAGTAGAAGGCGGCGAGCTGATGGCGATGTTCGAGATTGCGATGATGGGCAAATTGGCTTACCCGGTTTTGCAGGACGGGATCTTTGCGCACCCGACGCTGGCTGAGTCGCTGAATAATTTATTTATGAAGTTGGATGGGTGACCCTTTGTTTGAGCAACGTTGTCGCGGGTATCATTACTATCGTCGGAAAGACCAAAATGGTTTCACAAATTCAACAGCCGGCTGGAAGCGCCACACAGACCATCGCCGACCTCTATGAAAGTGTGCGCGCCCGCACGCTCGAGATCGTCGCGCCGCTGGAAATCGAAGACTATGTAATCCAGACGGCGGAGTTCATGAGTCCGCCGCGTTGGCATATTGGCCACACCTCCTGGTTTTTCGAGACTGTGCTGCAAAAGTATCAGCCGGGATACAAGGTTTACTCGGCCGAATTCCTTTTCTATTTCAACTCGTATTACGAGGGCTTTGGCGCGCGTATTGAGCGACCGAAACGCGGCACGCGTTCGCGCCCAACCGTCGCTGTGACAAAGAAATATCGTTCGCATATCGACGAGCAGATGTCGCGTTTCATCGCGAAGCTTTCCGACCGCGACGAGGGCCGCGAGATTGAGGCGATCGTGCGGCTCGGGCTCGAGCACGAGATGCAGCATCAGGAGTTATTGGTTTACGACATCAAGCACTTGCTTTGTGATCAGTTCGATGCGCCGATCAGACCGGCGCCGAAATCAATTGAGATGGTGACGGGCATGGCTGAAGTCGAGGGTGGGTTGTTCGAGCTTGGTTATCGCGCTGGGGACCCCGGTTCGATGCGGGCTCTCCGGGAGACGCCTGCGCTCCGTCCTTTCGCCTTCGATAACGAGAAGCCACAGCACAAGGTCTTCCTTGAAGATTTTCTGATCGATCGCGCGCTGGTAAGCAACGCCGAGTACCTGGAATTCATGAACGGCGGGGGCTACGAAGATTTTCGCTGGTGGCATTCGGCGGGTTGGGAAAAAGTGAATCAAGAGCAATGGCGCGCTCCTCTTTACTGGGAGCAGCGGGATGGAGAGTGGATGATTCGAGATTTCGCCGATCTTCATCGCGTCACAGAAAAACCCAACGAGCCCGTTTCACACGTCAGTTTTCTCGAAGCTTCAGCGTACGCAAAGTGGGCCGGCAAACGACTGCCAACGGAAGCGGAATGGGAAAAGGCAGCGAGTTTCGCGCCCGCGCTGAATTCAAAACGAGATTTCCCCTGGGGTGCCGGCTGTCCTGATGAAAGCCACGGAAATCTTTTCGAAAACGGCCTATGGAGCGTCGCTCCTATCGGTGCATTTCCTCGTGGGCAAAGCGCTTATGGGTGCCAGCAAATGATTGGCGATGTTTGGGAGTGGACTACTTCAGATTACGCGCCGTATCCCGGCTTCAAGACGGAATTCGACGAGTACAACGACAAATGGTTCGTCGGCCAAAAAGTCCTCCGCGGCGGTTCATTCGCCACGCCGCGTGCGCATATCCGCACCACCTATCGAAACTTTTTCTATCCGCACGAGCGCTGGATGATTGGGGGCTTTCGCTGTGCGAAGGATAAGTGACCGATGCTGTTTAGAAACGGGCCACCGCCCACTTGGTCGGGCAGTGGGCGGATTCTAAACTTTGCGAAGCCTGTCTTCAGCTTCATCCCAACGCCACGCAGCTTCGTCGCCTTCAAGATGCACGCCGCCGAGCCATAGATCGATTCCGTTGAGTCTGACAAAGTCTTCGTCGCCGCGGAGCACCGCCTCGCCGAATTCGGTTACTTGAAATGAAGACTCCAGCAGCTGCCGGGAGTTGAGCGCCGAGACTGTGGGCGCATTTCCCATCGTCAACAAGGGTCGCGAAGCTGCCGCCAATCGTTCGAGTTCGATAAAGACTTGCGCGTCTCCAAATCCGTAGACTGGATCGGTTTTTCCAACGTCAGGAAACAAATCCGCGAACCTGTGGCGCCCGGAAGCGATCAGTTCCAGGGCGAGATTCTCAATCCGCCCGAGACCATTGCGCCGACTGGGAAAGCGCGCCAAATGTTTGTGCAGGGCGGTCCTTAAGAAAGATAGCGCGGTCGTATCGGATCGCAGGATGGCTTCAATCGTCGTCGGGTCACTTGACGAGTAAGCCGCCCAGGCGCGAGCGCCAAGATCCAGCTGCGCGGCGGTGACTTCGCGCCGTTGCGGAAACAGCGATGCCAATTGCTCCGCATTCAACTGCCCAAGTCCGCGAAAATCCGCGATGCCCGGAAACTCACCAATGCAAATTAAACTGAGCTTGGTTCCTCCGAGTTCGCCTTTGGCAAACCAGTTGAGCAGATAAAGCAAATGAATCTGGCAAAAGAGATCGTGCTCGAACCACAGCACTATTTCTTTATGGTCAGAGAATCGTTGCAGAGCTTCGTCCTGGTGCCGCAACTCTGCGTCGCACTCTTCAACCTCGGCACCATAAGCGTCGGCGAGATATTTGGCGCGGGTGTCTCGAAATTCCTCGTCAGAGAGATTGCCTGGGGCCGGTCCGCAAACAAGGGCTTCCCGCCAAGCCAAATGTTTGCCGGGTAGATCCGATTGCCTCGCAGTCTGCGCCGCGGAGTCGCCGTTATGAATGTGAAGCACAGGACCGATGCTATTGGTATTGTGAGCGAAAGACAAAGTCACTTTTCGCTTCGGACGAGTGACATTGTTGGCAACTACCTGTCTTTTCTCGATTGGTGACTCTCTTCCCCTCACCACTCACGACGCCAGGGGCCGAATGATTCTAATTATCTCGTGGCTCATCCAGCTTGGCAGTCCACGCGCTCGTTGGGTAGCGAGTTCGCAAAAGGTTCTCGGCTCGTTCGCGCAGGTCGTCGTCGCCGCTTGCGTCCCGAGTCTGCAGGTTGATTTGTGTCACGATGTAGAGAACTTCGGGAAGACGCGGATCGGCGGGCGCTCGCTTTACCCATTCCAGGGCCCGATTGCTGAGATATGTTTCTGCCGGACCGAGGTTCTTGATCGTTTCCCTTTCACTCTGGGCCTCCTGCGACTGAGCCGCGGTAATGAACGTGGGTTTCGGTATTACTTTCGGTACTTCTTCGCCGTTCTCGTTGTATTCCGTCTCGGTTGATTCAGGCCACCAGCCATCAGCCCACCGTCCGATCACATTCTCATCCCGCGCGGGCATGCCGTCCTTAACAAAGGGCGTGAGTGACGAAAACTTCAGCATGGTCCAAAGTCCGGCCAGCTCTCTTTCTTCTCCGGGCCTGGCGTTGAGAAAGCGCTGAAAGGCTTCAGCCATTTCCGGAGAGGTCTTCATCGCCTCTTCAGCAAATTTCAGTGCGATATCCTCGCGGCCAAGCAAGACTGCACGCGTCCAGACAGCCAGCACCAACCGTCTTTGGAGATAATCAGGCAGAGCCTCATCGTGCGCTGCCTGCGCGAGCGCGGTCAGCGGCAGGTGACGGTTAAGAATGTCGGCCGCCTGTTCGTCAAACATCGCGCGGTGCTCCCAGGGCAGCAGTGGCTTATAACTTTCTTCGGCCTGGCGCTCGTAGTCTTTCTTCGTTTCCTTGTAACCATCAGGTGTCCAGTAGCCTTTTTCGTTTTCAAGGAAATCACTGATCTTGCCGAAGCTGCCGCCATACGAGAACGTCACCGGTTTGCGTTTGGCGTACTTGAGAAACTCAGAGAGCGTCTCGGCAAGTTGCGCGCGCTGCTCTAAAAATTGATTCTGGGTTGAAATTGGGAGGGCATCGAATTGCGAACTGATGATTTCGTCGAGCAATTTTCGCGCCTCGCTCGACTTACCGGCGGCAATCCGGAGGCGAACGAGATGATAGGCAATGGTCGCGAAAGCCGGAGTGTCGTGGCTGACTCGTTCAGCCTGACGTACCAGCCGGTCTACGCCCGGCGAAGTTGCCTCGGCCTTTGCCAGGGCCATGACCAACCACGGCGTCGACTGCGTATCGCGCCACCTGGTAAACGCGCGCGCATAAGATCCGGCGTCGGAAATTTGAAAGGCGATAATCCAATCGGTCAAATCGTCGGCGTGGAAAATCTCAGGCACTAACTCGGTCGACAGTTTCTCAGTGCTGTACTGCCCTTCATATTCGGTAGGTCCCTGCCTGCCCCACTTTCGATTTGGAGCCAGCAGATATTCGCGCCGTTCGAGCCCGGATTTGTAGAGGACCTTTATGTCATTCGCTTCGTCGGGCGCCAACCTCCGGCCCAGCGCCTCTTCAACCGTCTGCAAGACTTCAGTCTCCGGCGTGTCTGGTTTCACAAACTCAGTAACTCCGGCGGCATAATCAGGTTGGCCGTCACCGCGCTTTGGATAGAAAGTCACAAGAACCAACTCGCCTCTTTCGACCGCCTGCCACTTTTCATTATTCGGACGTTGGTACGGGCTTTCTCTTTGGTTCTCGCCCTTCAATTCTGCTTTTCTCTTTTCTTCTTCCTTCAGGACCTTTCCTTCAAACCTGTCGAGCAGCCACACGTAGTCGATTAAGTCCTGTCGCAGGTTTTGATCGTTGCCCTCGTACGCCAGTAACTGTCCAAGTTCCCGCAATCGGTCCTCGGGACGAAGCCTGTACCTGACCAGCGCAAGCAGCTTTTGCGAAGCCTTTTGAAACTGGCCGCCGCGCGCGATTAGTTTCTGCAGGTAATGTTCGGCGCGCTCGTAGGTCGCCCGCTTCCTGCTCTCGTCTGCGATCAAACTTGCCTGGCGTACCAGGGTGCGCCCCACAAGATATTCAGCCGTTTGCTGCCAGGGTGATTCGGTATCGCCGGCGATCTTTTCGAACCGGTCGCGTGCTTCATCAAAATTCAGTGAATAAAAAAGCGCGGCGGCGACTTGATAGTCACGATCTTTGCGCAGCCAGTCTGAGCTTTCGCCACCCACCGCCGCGGGCAGCTTCTTGCCACCCGCGCAGTTTTCAAACACGACGTCCTGGGCCGCCAGCCACGAACGGACACTTCTATCTTCAGGCCCGTATTTCGCAAGATGATCTTTCAGCGTCTCAGTCGCTGTCTCAAAAGCATTCCTGGTGCAATTTGGAAAAAAGTCATAGTTCTCATATTGGCGTTCAGTGTAAATAGCCGGCAGGTCCTCGTCCTCACGCAGCAACTCCTTACGCGCGGCGATCCATGTCTTGATGGCCTGATCGCCATTGTCTTCGGGAGGCGTCCCACGCAGGGCCTCGACCAGCGCTGTTTGTTCGTCAGCGGTAAACGGTTTGTCGTTCAGGTACCGATAGGCTATGAACAGGGCCTTGCGTCCAAACGTAGGCTGAACGATGCCAATATTGCCACGGGTAAAGTTTTCAAATGGGAGATCCGGCGATTCTTTGAAGACAAAGACGGGCTCGATGTAGTCGATGCCGCAGGCGCGCGCCGGCGGCACGAGGTTCAGCGTTATGGTTACCGAAAGCATGAACGCAGACAATGGGCGCCAATGTTTCATCGCTGTATCCTTTCCTGAAAATCCGCGATGTCTTTTCCACTCCAGGCATGGTTATTAAAGACATAGAGCCGGCGAGACTTCTCGAATTGCATGTCTAAAGGTTCGTCAAGTGCAATTCCGTAGCTCCTGCGACACAAAGGTTCGCGAAAGTCGTTGCCTGTGGCCAGTAGGTTTTTGATTGGTTTATCATCCGCGCCCATGCGAAAAATCATCGGCACGGCTTCGTCGACCGGCAGGTCATTGAGCCAGCGATCGCCAATGCAAAACGAGGCGAGCGCGGTCATCGAAAGCGGGATGTCGTCACGCAATTTCGCGCGCAAGTCCTGCAGCAGCGCTTGATAAAATTCGCGTTCAGATAAAGCGGAATCAAAATCTATCTGAATTGCCGAGACATGATTTAACTCGAGCGTCTTCAAAATGAGCGAGACGAGTCTTTGTCTTTGCATTTCACTTAACGCGGCGCGCTGTCCGGTTGTCTTTTGGGATTCGACACGCGTGACGGCGATAAGTTCCAAATCACCCGAAACTTTTAGCGGTTGATGGCGCGGGATCGAAACGACTTCATCGCCTTTCAAAACGAGCGTTTGCGCCAGAAAGGCGACGGCGTAACGATGGGGGTCGAGAAATCTCAAATCTTCCGGCCGCTCCCAGGCCCAGAGAATAGTGGAAGGAAAGTGTTTTTCGTCGAGGCGGTTGCGCGTTTGCTTTGTCAGATGGCAGCCCGAAGAGATTACCAGCGCCAAAGCCAGATAGGATGCTCGGCTTTTCTTTTCAGTATTCATCGCGGGATATCTTAAAGACGCCGAGGATTCTGCGCCAAAGGCTCGGGCGTGCTCAGCGTGGAAGCCTCAGCCGCGCGCGAGGAAAACCACAGGTAGTTTTTGGAGTGCTGGTGACGGTGTTGACGCTTCGCGGCCTTCTGCCTGGCAAGAAAGGCGGACTCGCCGTATTTCTCGCTGTATTTATGGTGCTGCTTGTTGCCGAGCGTGGTAAGAAGATCGAGTGAGTGGGCTCGATTGCACGTGATGGAAGCCGAGTTCCAACCCCGCGTCTCGCCAGCGAGCGAATTCTCCGGGAGTGACGTAACGCTCGACCGGCAGGCGTCGGGCATGGGGCTGCAGGTACTGGCCAATCGTCATGATGTCGCAGGAAACCGCGCGCAGGTCTTTCATTAACTCGACCACTTCATCGAAAGTCTCGCCGAGACCGACCATGATACCGCTCTTGGTTAACATGCCACGTTGTTCAAGATCACGGCGGTAAGCGGCCCGTTTTAGAAGCGTAAGCGACTGTTGGTAGTCGGCGTCCGGGCGAACGCGTCGATAGAGTCGGGCGATCGTTTCGGTGTTGTGATTCAGCACATCCGGCCTCGCATCGAGCACGGTATTCAAGGCAGCTTCGTCGCCATTGAAGTCGGGAATCAGCACTTCGACCTTGCATTCAGGATTGAGCGCGCGCACCTCTCGAATTGTTTCGGCCCAGTGTGAAGCTCCGCCATCGGGCAAATCGTCTCGATTCACGGAGGTGATCACGCTGTGCGCGAGATTCAGATGACGCACCGCTTCGGCAACGTGACGCGGCTCTTCTGAATCCAGCGCCGCAGGCTCGCCCTTACCAACCGCGCAGAACCCGCAATGCCGGGTGCAAATATCACCGCCCAACATAAAGGTTGCGGTCCTATTAGCCCAGCATTCAAAGATATTCGGGCACTTCGCTTCCTGACACACAGTGTGCAGATTCAGTCCCTGGATCAGCTTCAACAGGTGATTCTGATTCGTCGGATCGCCCAGACGAATTCGCAGCCACTCTGGTTTTGGCTGACGTGGTTTGGTATTGAGAACTCGAAGCTCGCGGGCCAATGGTTTATCTCGCTTAATTGGTAATCATTCTAGCATCCTGGACTTGAATTGAGCATCTAAGGGCAAGGTCCGACAAGGTCTAACGGAGACGCAAGTCGAAACAAACTGAAGTTTGTCGGACAATTTTCAGCTATACTCCCCGCCGTCTAACGGACAAACCACCGGATGGACATTGATACACCTGGATCAGAATTTCCACCGTTTGTACGTGAGAATTCGCGTTCATCCGACTGTTTCTAAGGAGGAGATATGAAACGAACCCTGATTCTGAGCGCCGCCATTTGCGCGCTCCTGACAAGTGGGATTTACGCCTTTGGCGATATCGCTCGACCAAAAGTCAGTCCCGCGCCGAAGGAACCCAAGACGGTTCTTTACACCAGCCTTTCAGTGGCTCCTGATGCGAAAATTTATGAGGCGCGCCTGCAAATCTCGCAACAAACACTCCAGGAGATAGCAAAGGAAGCAGGCAAGATTTCATCGAACCAGTCGATGACCGAGCGGTTGATGCACAGTTCTACGCGGACCATCATGGCGGGGCTATTCATGTTTCTGGCTGTGTCGTTTGCCGGCGTTTGGCTTGCTCGATCGGCTCAAGGTCGGAATCACAAAGCGGTGGCGGCGGTGTTCATGATTGCCGGATGCGTTGGGTTGGCAACGGTAATCGTCCGCGCCAATGCGGGACCGCCAGGATACGTCTATTGGCAGAGTCTGCCAAACAATTTGAGCAAGGGGAAACCGACGACCGCCGGCGTCAATATCGAAATCGTTCCAGGCGATGACAGCACGATCAAGTTGATTGTGCCAATGAGAAATACCAATCGGCCGGGGGAAGAGTAGTAGCACAAGTTGCCAACTTGCGCCCGCCTGCGGCCACTGCGATATGCAACGAGTCGAGAACATCCCCATACCATGGGCCGGCAACGCGTCGCGTACCCGAACGCATGCGTCGGCAAAACTGTTTGCGACAATTGTTGTCGGGAGTGCCTGCTTGTCCGCCCTCCTGGCAAGTTGGTTACCGCTGCAAGTGTCAATCGTCACGGTGTTTCTTTTTGCTGGCCCGCATAACTGGTTTGAAGCGCGCTATTTCCTAATGCGCCTGCCGGCGAGATTTGGCCGTTCGCGCAACTTCTTTCTGGTCGCATTTGCCGGCATTGCGTTCCTAACCGCGGGATACGTTTCACTGCCCGCGCTCTATTACGCAAATGTCTGGTCGCCGGCAAATTGGCCAAACGCGATCGCCACCTGGAACACGCTGGTGGTTTTGTGGATCGCCACGTTGGTATTGATGCGGGCCAGGCAGAAAACGAATCGCGATTGGCGCTGGGTCTTGCCGATAGCGTTCACCTTATGCGCCTTGACGTGGCTGTCACCGGAGATGTTCAGTCTGGCGATCGTCTACGCGCATCCACTGGTGGCGCTCTGGTTTTTGGATCGGCACCTGCGGCGCACGAAATCAGATTGGCTGGCTGTCTATCGTCACTGCTTAATTCTGCTTCCGTTTCTGGTTGTGGGAATGCTTTGGTACCTCTCGCATACGCCGTCACTCGTGGATGACAACGGACTCTTCTGGAGGATTACCCAGCATGCCGGCGCACAACTTTTGCCTGGCGTTTCCAGTCACATGCTGGTTTCGATTCACGTGTTCCTCGAGATGCTTCACTACGGCGTGTGGATCGTGGCGCTCCCTTTGATTGGGGCGACGGGCGCGATCTGGAAGGTCAACACGATTCCCATCGCCGGCCATTCGCGCGGCTTCCCGAAGCTGATCGCCGCGATTTTGATTTTAGGACTGTTCATCGTCGCGGTATTGTGGCTCGGCTTTTCGTTGAACTACACGGCCACGCGCGATATTTACTTCGCCATAGCAATGGCCCATGTGCTGGCTGAGGCGCCATTTCTTTTAAGAATGATCTGAAACCGCAGAAAGCAGTAGGCAAAATACAGAAACGCGAAATGCTGCTTACTGCCTGCTGCCTACTGCCTACTGCTTTATGTCCCCAAACGATCTCTGGCGCTTTTTCCCGTTCGGCTACCTGCTCTCAATTCTGATCGAGACGCCGATCCTTCTCATCGGACTCTCAAACCGCCATTCAATCAAACGCAGGCTGTTTGCCGGCATATGGTTAACCGCCTGCACCTATCCGATTGTCGTGCTGGTCATGTCGCTGACACTTGCCGGCTTTTCGCGGGCGACATACCTGGTTGTCGCTGAGACCTTCGCGCCGGTGGCCGAATGCATTTTGTTTTGGCTGGCTTACGGGAAATCTGAGGAAGTCGGAAAGAGATCAATGTGGCAGGATTTCGCCGCAATCGTAGTTGCCAATCTGGCTTCTTTTATCGCCGGCGAGATCCTCAACGCTTATGGTTGGTTCGGATTGTTGGGCTGAATCGGTTCGGCACCGGCCACCGAAAGATCTTTCGGAAAAATCATTTCCTCGCCGCGCTTGCTTCGTTTGCGATACCAGAGAAAGACGACCAGCCCCCCGCAGAGCAACACGACAAACCCGATTACCAGGAGAATTACGGCGACGAATATTCCTATGGTGACTGGCGCAGGCGCCACGTCGAGCAGCATAAGGTCATCTTCCTTCTTCGTTAAGAACGCGGGCCAACACTTCCGGGTCTACGTTACCGCCGGATAGCACCACACCTGCACGTTGGCAACGGGGCGGAATCTTTTTCGCGAAAACTGCGGCCGCGGCGGCGGCGCCTGACGGTTCGACCAGAAGCTTCATCCGAAACAACATGAACCGCATCGTCGCTATAATCTCTTCATCTGTGACGATAAGCACGGAGTCGGCATTCGCACGTGTGATCGGAAACGTCAACATGCCGGGCGTTAGTACCCGCAAACCGTCGGCGATTGTTGGCGGCGGCGAAATCCTGACCCGTTCGCCCTTTTGAAACGATTGCTGTGTATCATTGGCGGTATCGGGTTCTACGGCGAAGCACTTGATTGCCGGCTTGATTGATTTCGCCGCCGTGCTGACTCCGGCAAACAATCCGCCGCCACTGCACGGCGTCATAACACAGTCCAGATCCGGAACTTCCTCAAGCAATTCCAGGCCGCAGGTGCCTTGCCCGGCCATGATTTGATAATCATCGTAGGCTGGGACTATCACCAGACCTTCGCGTTCAGCAATCTCCCGGCCGAAGGCGTCGCGATCATCTTTGTGACGATCGAAGACGCGGATATCGGCACCATAACCGCGGGTGGCGGCAACTTTCATTTTTGGGGCGTCATCGGGAATGCACACAACCGCGCGAATACCTGCCTCGCGGGCCGCGAGAGCGACCGCCTGGGCATGATTGCCCGAAGAAACGGCGATCACGCCGCGGCGCCTTTCTTCTTCCGTAAGCGACAGAATCCTGTTCGTCGCGCCGCGTGCTTTGAAGGCCCCAGCACGTTGCAGGTTTTCGCATTTGAAGAAGACTTCGCAGCCGGCAACTTCGTTGAATGCGCGAGAGGTGATCACCGGCGTGCGATGAACGCGACCGGCGATTCGCGCAGCGGCTTGCTTGATGAGTTCAAGTGTCAGCATAGATGTAGCTTTGCCCAAAAGGAATAAGGCGATCTTGGTGCTGGGAGCGCGGACGTCCACGTCCGCACAGCGCCAAAGGCGCTAGTTAATCATGAAAACAACCCTTCGCGCTTCGCGCTCAATGCGGACCTGTAGGTCCGCGTTCCCGGCAAGAGGTCGCGCCTTCCGCATTAAATGACCTGAACCGCTTCGATTTCCATTTCGAAGACTTCCGCGAAGCGCTCGACAATTCGATCCTCAACGTCGCGCATTTCAACTTCGCGCCCCAGGAGATCATTCATTGACGTAACCGGCTCGCCTTCGCAGGAGATGATCAGATTAAAGTAGCTGAGATCGGTATTCACGTTAAGCGCGAAACCGTGCGTTGTTACCCAGCGGGCAATGTGGACGCCGATCGCCGCAACCTTCCCGCGCGAAGTATGCGCGCCGGTCAAGCCTTCAATGCGAAACGCTTCAATGTCGAAGTCGCGCATCGTACGGATCAAGACCTCTTCGAGATCGCGCACAAAGCGATGCACATCCTCACGATCAGGGCTCAAATTGATTATTGGATAACCGACTAGCTGTCCCAGGCCATGATAAGTCGCTTTTCCTCCCCGATTCGTTTCAAACACCGTAACGCCGCGTTCCTCTAACATTACGTCGGGCGCAATGATCGCGCCCTCAGCGGAACGGCGGCCGAGCGTGAGCGTGTGCGGATGTTCGAGCAGAAGCAACGTGTCAGGCTGTTGCCCCGTCAAAACTGCGCGCTCAGTTTGCTTTTGAAGTTCGAGCGCGGCGCCGTATTCGACGCGACCCAGTCGCTCAACTTTTAGAGCTCGCTGTCCCATCGGTTCTGTTCGGAGTCCCGCCTTTAGGCGGTTAGCTCGATAGTCTAAGACTATTCCGCCTAAAGGCGGTACTCCAAACCGATTTGAAAGCCCGGGGGCCTTGACTCATCGTTGCCGATCAAGCAGGCTTGGGCTGAAAAACAATCATGAGGAGTGAGAAATGAAGCAAATTATTGTCCCGATCTGCGTTCTCTTGCTGTCAACGCCGGCATTGGCTCAAACACGCTCGCGCACCACGAGCCGCCGCGCGACTCCAACCAGGACCTCGAGGTCATCAGCCGATGATGGCGTAGCCCTGTCGCGCACGACTGGCGCGACGAAGGTGGCCGATCAGATCAAGAACCTGAGCAGATTTGTTTACCTGCTCGGCGGCGTGGCAAAAGGAATCGAACAAGTCGACGAAGCCGCGCGCAAAAACGAGGCTTCGCCGACGGCCCTGCAGCAAAACGACCAGAACAAAGCCACGGTCAAGAGCAGCTTGCGAAACGTAAGGGAAGGCTTAGACGCTTTGGAGATTTATTTTCGATCGACGCCGGGACTGGAAGGCTACTACCGAAAGCTTGTCGGCTCGGCTTCCGGCGCAGCCAGTGCTGAGGAGCTGGCCACGGCCGGACGTTTCGATCAAGCCGGGCGAACGCTACTCGGGGTGGTGAATCGGTTGACTGACGTGTTGCTGCAGATGCGGTGAAAACGAAATCGACAGGATTTACATGATTGACACGATCAAAAATAGGAAGAGTCTTGCCGTCTGACTCTAATCGGGAAGCAGGTCTTGCTCACTCTTCCTTTCATGTAAATCTTGTAAATCCTGTCAATTCTTCAGCTGTCATTCCAAACGATAATTCGGAGCTTCCTTGGTGATCACCACATCGTGCACGTGGGACTCGCGGAGGCCGGCAGCCGTGATTCGCAGGAACCGGGTCTTTTCCTGAAACTCCTTGATGTTGCGACAGCCGGTGTAGCCCATCCCTGATCGCAGACCGCCGACGAGTTGCGTGACCATTTCCGCCAGCGTGCCACGATACGGCACGCGTCCTTCAATTCCTTCCGGTACCAGCTTCGATTCTATTTCAGTTTGCTCCTGCGCGTAGCGATCGCGCGAGCCTTCGCGCATGGCGCCAATCGATCCCATGCCGCGATACATCTTGAAGCTGCGGCCCTGGTAAAGAATTACTTCGCCGGGTGCTTCCTCAGTGCCGGCGAAAAGCGATCCGATCATCACAATGTCCGCGCCCGCGGCGATTGCTTTCGCCACATCGCCGGAAAATTTCACGCCGCCGTCAGAGATGATCGGCACGCCGGCGCGATGCGCCACCTCGGCGCACGATTGAATCGCGGAGATCTGTGGGACACCCGCGCCCGTCACGACGCGCGTTGTGCAGATTGAGCCCGGCCCGATGCCAACTTTCACGGCGTCAACGCCGGCATCAATTAACTCGCGCGCGCCTTCGCCGGTTCCGACATTGCCGGCAATTAACTGAACGTCCGGGTGGCTGCGTTTGACCTGTCGCACAGCCTCAACAACCCGCGACGAATGACCGTGCGCCGTGTCCACGACCAGACAGTCGACGCGGGCATTTACCAATTCCGCCGCGCGTTCATTGAAGTCTCCCGTAGCGCCGATCGCCGCGGCCACACGCAACCGCCCCAGATCATCTTTCGCGGCGGTGGGATACTTGATAGCTTTTTGAATGTCTTTGACGGTAATTAATCCCTTCAGGTGCTTATCCTCATCAATCACCAGAAGCTTTTCGATCCGGTGTTTTTGCAGAACCTGCTTTGCCTGATCCAGGGTCGTACCCACCGGAACAGCCACCAGAGGCTGCTTGGTCATTACCTCCGAAACCGGCAACTCGAAGCGACTTTCAAAACGAAGATCGCGATTCGTGATGATGCCGACCAGATGCCCGTCCTCATCGACAACCGGAACGCCGCTGATGTGATAGCGCTCCATCACATTCAGCGCGTCACGCACCGGACGGTCCTGACTAATCGTTACCGGATCGACGATCATGCCTGATTCCGAACGCTTTACCTTGTCAACCTCTTCCGCCTGGTGTGCGATGCTCAGGTTTTTGTGAACAACACCGATGCCGCCCTGTTGCGCGATGGCGATCGCCAGTGAGGCCTCGGTTACCGTATCCATAGCGGCCGAGCACAGGGGAATTTGCAGTCGAATGCCACGCGTGAATTGCGTCGACGTGTCGGTCTCACTCGGCAGCACGTCCGAACGCAGCGGGACGAGCAGTACATCATCGAAGGTCAGTCCCTCGGGAATATTCTCAGTGATCATATTCTTAAAAAAACTCCTTAGTTAGTAATAATTGCTTGAGCCTAAAGCAAAACGGCCCGCATTTCCATGCGGGCAGAAGTGAAAGCACAAAAGGGGCACTCGATTAGGACTTGCAGTCTTCAATTCAATTCCACGCGCGCACGCTCGCATGCACTGCGAATTCGCGGTGCAGTTGGTCATCGCGAGCTTAATCAGCGAACTCGTTACGTTCCTCCTTTGCGTTCAAAATATTGGCAATCGGTGCGTGGCTGACGTTCTTCGCTTCTGCACGGCTGGCTGACGAACTGGGGTGACTGGTACCCGTCGGAGTCCTCGGCCCAGCTCTTCGCTGATAAAAATGCAAGGCTCCCCAAATGCTTAGCGATAACGCAATCAAAATCAGGATGGCCCACACTAAAGTCCAGGCGGGCGAGTGGTTGGGCGTGCTGCCTTCGGTATAAACCAGAGATTTGTGCGGTTTTGTCGGCACCTCGTCCGGAGAGTCGGTCTGCTCGCGCATCATGTCCGCGTATTCGGCGATTGCCTGATCTTCGTCGTAATCAATGTAGCGCGCGTAGGCGCGAATGAAGCTACGATTGAAGATGCCGCCGGGCAGCCGTTTGTAATCGTCGGTTTCAATAGCCGTGAGGTAGCGCATTGAAATGCGCGTCTGCTCAGAAATGTCGCGTAGGGCAATACCGCGCGCTTCGCGTGCGAGCCGAAGTTTCTCGCCGATGCCTGTCTGTTCGCTCAGTGGAACAAGCTCCGGATGATTACCAGTTCCGTGAGGATTGCTGAATGCGCGATTCACGCAAGTAACCGATAAGTGAACCCGCGCATCGGTTTGCGGCAATATAACGCTCGGCCACAAATGTGTCAAACTTTTTTGATTCAGCAGCTTGCGCTTCTCTTGATTCTTAACTCACAGGGTGATACGTTGAGCGTGTTCACTTAGAAAATCAATCGGTCTTTTAACTTCTAAAATCTAAAGTGAGGAACTAAGACGATGCCCCTTGAAGCACTGGGAATGGTCGAGACAAAAGGCTTCGTTGGCGCGGTGGAAGCCGCTGACGCCATGGTCAAAGCGGCCAATGTTCAACTGCTGGGTAAGGAGTATATCGGCGCGGGTTATGTAACAGTTTTTGTGCGCGGGGACGTAGGCGCCGTGAAGGCTGCCACCGACGCCGGCGCCGCTGCGGCCCGCCGGGTGGGCGAGTTGATTAGTGTCCACGTCATTCCCCGACCACATCAGGAAGTCGAGCGCGTGCTCCCGGTTGGCAGTCAAACCGAGTACGATGATCGCGGCCAACTCCAGGGCGGCACCCGCGGCCAGCTGGGGCAGGGCGAAGGCCGATCGCTGGCAGCGTCGCGCGAAGCGGCGAAAGAAAGAGTGAAGTAAAACATTGCCGATTTGAGATTGCCGATTTTCGATTTCGCCCTTCCCGGATCTAAATCGGCAATCGGCAATTGGAAATCGGCAATCAGGAGAAAGCAATGTCGGCCGACAAAGATCTTATTTCCGTGCAGCAGGCCCGCGACCTGGTCGAAGCAGCGCATCGAGCCCAGGCAGAATTGGCGCGCTTTGATCAGGCAAAGATCGATCGCATCTGTGAAGCGATGGCCAAAGCGGCGTTGCGGGATTCGGCCCGGGTCGCGGCCATAGCGGTGGAAGAAACCGGTTACGGCACTGCTGCCGATAAGCAGGAGAAGAATCGATTCGCGGCGGAAGACGTCTGGAACTATTTCAAGAATCTGCGCACGGTTGGCGTAGTCAGCGAGACCAAAGACGTAGTTGAAATCGCCAGTCCCCGCGGTGTCGTCGCCGGCATTATTCCTTCGACTAATCCTACTTCCACAGCTATTTTCAAGATTTTGATTGCGATCAAATCCCGTAATGCGATCGTGATGTCGCCGCACCCCTCGGCCGCCCGGTGCATCAATGAAACCGCGAAGAATATGCGTGAGGCGGGTGTGAAAGAGGGATTGCCCGCGGAAGCAATCGCCTGCATGACGACCGCGACAATCGAAGGCACCGAGGCCTTGATGAAGCACAAGATGACTGCCGTGATTCTGGCGACTGGAGGCATTGGTCTGGTGCGCGCGGCATATTCGTCGGGCAAGCCTGCTTTCGGCGTCGGTCCCGGCAACGTTCCGGTATTCATCGAACGCAGTGCCGATGTGCCCAAAGCCGTGCAGGACATTCTGACGGGTAAGTGCTTCGACAACGGAACGATCTGCGCCTCTGAGCAGGCAATCGTCGTTGACGCGCCGATCGAGATGGCTGTGCGCGAACAATTCAAAGTTCAGGGTGGATATTTCGTGAGTGCCTCGGAAGCAGACCAACTCGCGCGAAAAGTCGCAACTTCACAAAGGACGCTGAATCCGGCAATCGTGGGCAAGTCAGTGGAAGTGATCGCGAATATTGCCGGGTTGAGCGTGCCACCGGGAACGCGTTGCCTGATGGCCGAGGTCGGCGGGGTGGGCCGTGACTTTCCTTTGTCGATGGAGAAGCTGTCACCCATTCTGGCTTTCTATGTCGAAGACGGAATCGAACGAGGGGCAGCGCGTTGCAGCGAAGTCCTGCATTACGGCGGCATGGGTCATACGGCGGGCATTCACACACGCTCGCGTGAAGCCGCAATTCGGTATGGCGGAGAAATGCCGGCGTCGCGAGTGACTGTGAACACGCCGACGACGCATGGGGCAATCGGATTCTCGACGGCGCTGCCGCCATCGATGACGCTGGGCTGCGGTTCATGGGGTGGCAACGTGACTTCGGATAACGTATCACCGCTGCATTTGATGGACATCAAACGCGTGGCATTCGAAACACGCGCGGTGGTCAGCAAACGACCGGCAATCGTTGCCCAGGTTGCAGCGACGCCGCGACCGCCGGCGCCAGCGGCTCGCGCCGCAGCTCCTGCCTTTGCCACGACTGGGGCCCCAAAGGTGAGTCGCGACGAGATTGCGGCCATCGTCGATCGATTCCTGGCAAATCGACAGCCAGAGACCGCGCCACCACTTTCACCGCCTCCAGCGCCGGAACGAAATTATTCCGCGCCGGCGCGCGGCAACGGCGAAACAGCTTTGCGAGGCGCCATCGATGCCGGCCGTCCGGCAGCCACGAATGGTGGTAAAGCCACTGACTTTGTCAGCGAAGACGACGTGCGGCGCGCGATTCAAAAGGGCGAGAAGATCTATGTGAACGAGCGAACCATCATTACTCCTTCAGCGCGAGATATCGGCGATCCCGCGGAGGTGTTTGCCCGGAAACAGTAGTCAGTTGTTAGTTGTCCGTTGTCAGTTGCAACGGAAACAATTGACCACTGACAACTGACCACTGACATGTTTTTAGGCAAAGTCATCGGCACAGTTTGGTCAACAAAGAAGACCCCGGATCTCGAAGGCGTGCGTTTTCTGATCGTCCATCCTTACGATCTGGACAAGCAACCAACAAAGAACATCGTCGTAGTCGCCGACCGCCTGGGCGCCGGCGCCGGCGAGACTGTGATGTGCGCGTATGGCAAAGCCGCGCGAACCGCGATTGGTAATCAGGAAATGTCGATCGAAGCAGCGGTGGTCGGAATAGTCGACCGGGTTGATTTGACTGAGACCCAATCGGAAGAATTGCGCGAAGCGGCGCGAGTGCTGCTGGGACAAAGCAACGGCAGGCCCTGAGCATTTCCGATTTTTGATTTTAGATTTTTGATTCATCAGTACCAACTAATCGATCCAGACACACCGGCAATCTAAAATTTAAAATCGCAAATCAAAATGCCTGATGACGAGCTGATCTATCGCATTACCCGCGCGATCTATGATCGTCTGGGCGGGGTTGCCGATGAACCGACAGTCGAACAACTGGTAACAGAAATTTACCGCGCGGTTGAACCCGCTCTGGCGAAAAACGGCGCGGCCAGAATTGCCTCCGTTCCTCAATCGTCAGACCTTCGGCCAGCCGAGCACACGGGTTCCGCTGACCGGCTGGTAATCTCTGTGTTTGGCGTCGATCATCCGGGAATAGTTGCGGGTGTCTCGCAGATCCTCGCCGAAGCAGATTGCAGCATCGTCGATATCAACCAGACGGTTGTGCAGGGAAAATTTGCGATGGTGATCATCGCTGATACTACACGCTCGCAATCCTCGGCGATTGAACTTAAGGAACGCTTTCGCAGCGAAGGCGAGCAGCTCGGGGTGCGCATCTACGCGCAACGCGAAGATCTGTTCAATGCGATGCATCGAATCTAGTGATTTCAGATTTTCGATTTGTGATTGCCGATTTCAAGAATGAATGTTTCAATCGGCAATCTGCAATTGGCAATCGAAGATGAGGACCGTCCAGCCTGAAATTTCAAAACGATGTCTGTCATGCGGCGCGTCTGTTCGCGCACAGGCAATGTTCTGTCCCGAATGCGGCCAGCCGCTATCGCAGGCTGGGAATTTAGAAAAGACAGTTGCGTCGGATGCTGGCGTATTCAGCCCTGAGCCCGAACGCGGGTCAAAGAAACAGAACGAAACTCAGTCGCCTGCAGGATCTGACACCGCGGCAGTTGCCACAAGCTCGGGTGCTGAGACGGCCGGCGCTGATAGTTCGTCACAGCGATCTGCGGGACGCCAATCACAAGATTCAGGAGATTCGGGTGAGAGACGTGAGACAGCCCCGAACAAGACCGTTGCCTCAGCCACTCTCGAGAGGACCAGAACAGCAAGGGCGCGCGAGACTTTGCATCGCGCATCAACTGTCGCCAAAGAAGCGCTGGAAGATAACGTGAAACGCGTGGAAAAAATTCGGCAGGTTTCCAGCGTGGTACTGGAAGAGGCCCATTACGATCCCAGTCTTCGCTTTGTCCTTGTCGCGCTCGCTGTGTTCCTCATCTTCGTTATTCTGTTGGTGCTGAGCAAAGTGATGGGATAGGACAGAGATCAGAGGACAGAGATCAGAGGACGGAGATCAGAGGTCAGAGATCAGATGTCAGAGCTCAGAAATCGGAGAGCAGAGATTAGCGAGCAGAGATTAGAGATCAGAGATTAGAGATCAGAAAGACAACGTCTTGAATCAAGCTCAGGTGATACCTCTAACTTCTGATCTCTGATCTCTAACCTCTGATCTCTATTGTGATGGAGTACACCCAAACTGAAATCCTTGAAACTGTGCGGATGACCGAGATGGAGCATCTCGACATTCGCACGGTTACGCTTGGTTTGAGCTTGCGTGATTGTGCCGCCAATACGATTGCCGAGACCTCTGAACGGGTGCGGGAAAAGATCGAACGTGTGGCGACCCGGCTGGTCAGCACCGTCAATGACATAGGCGCTGAAATAGGTATTCCGATTGCCAACAAACGCATCGCGGTTACGCCTGTTTCAATTCTAACCGAAGGGGCGCGTGGTAATCCGGTCGAACTGGCCCAGGCAATCGATCATTCAGCGCGCGAGGTGGGCATCGATTTTGTCGGCGGCTATTCCGCGCTGGTGCACAAAGGCCTGACGGATTCGGAAAGCGAATTCTTTGATTCTATTCCGGAAGCGCTCGCGTCGACTGAGAGACTTTGCGGCTCGCTAAACGTTGCTACCACGCGCGCTGGAATTAATATGGACGCAGTTGCGCGCGTCGGTCGCTTGATCAAAGACGCGGCTGAACGGACCCGCGATCGCGGCGGCATCGCCTGCGCCAAGTTTGTGTGTTTCGCCAATGCGGTCGAAGACAATCCCTTCATGGCCGGCGCGTTTCATGGCATCGGCGAAGCTGAGGCAGTGCTTAACGTAGGGGTTTCGGGCCCCGGGGTTGTGAATCATGCGGTGCGTCACGCCGATCCGAGTCTGCCGCTCGATGAACTCGCAGAAGTAATCAAGAAACTGGCATTCAAACTGGCACGCGCCGGCGAACTGGTGGCCCGCGAAGCAGCGCGACGGCTCGGAATTCCTTTTGGCACCATGGATCTTTCACTCGCGCCTACGCCAGTACCGGGTGATTCTGTGGCGGAGATTCTCGAGGCAATAGGATTTGAACGCGCCGGTGCACATGGAACGACCGCCGCGCTCGCTTTGTTGACCGACGCCGTAAAAAAGGGGGGCGCCATGGCAAGTAGCTCAGTAGGCGGTATGAGCGGCGCCTTCATTCCGGTCTCAGAAGACGCCGGCATGATCGAGGCTGCGCGCGTGGGCGCACTCAGTCTGGAAAAACTGGAAGCGTGGACCAGTGTCTGCTCCGTCGGTATCGACATGGTGGCGGTACCAGGTTCGACTTCGGCCGAGACCATCGCAGCGATCATCGCTGATGAGATGGCTATCGGCGTGATGAATAACAAGACGACTGCAGTCCGCATTATTCCCGTGCCAGGTCGCGAGGTCGGCGACATGATCGAGTTCGGAGGTTTGCTCGGCAGCGCTCCGGTCATGGCGGTCAATCGCTTTTCCTCCGATCAATTCATTCGTCGCGGCGGGCGCATTCCCGCGCCGCTGCATAGTTTGCGCAATTGAGTTAGGTGTCTGGCCGCCTCAGACGCCTCACCGAGAATGAATGGCGAACGCCAAACGATGAAAACAAAATAGAACAATTAGCTTGCAAAAATTCTTGTTGACAGGCCGGCCGCCCGGTGTATATTACCCGCGCTCTTACACGAGGCTAACAGACGATATCAGGCGAGACTCAGCATCGCCTGCCAGCTTCGTTCATGCTGACATGGTTTTCATAGGAGACCGAAATGGCAACTAAGAAAAAAGCTGCAAAGAAAGCTGCTACTAAAGCAACTGCCCTGAAATGGAATCCGCGTTGGATTAAGGATCCACCTCCAATCTTCAGGGTTCTCGACGCGGCTGAGCGAAGGCAATTGGCGGCTGCAAAAGCAAACTTCGCTAATCAGGTGAAAGCGATCCTCAGAAGAGGATAACAGTCTCAATCAGGCTCCAGCCGGCCACCCAATTTCCTTATTGACGAAATCCCGACGGATTCCGTTGCTAAGGCATAGGCGTCGGAGACGTATGCGCCAGCCCATTCCGCTACGCATTCTCCAGGGCCCTGCAGAGGCCGATCGCGAACGCGATACGTCGCGTCCCATAATGCTGGTCGGCTTTCAGAATCAGGGCAACCTCGGTCTCGGTTATCTTGCCGCAGTCCTCCGCCGCTATGGTTATTCCGTCCAGGTCGTAGACATCGAACAAGAGCCCGAAGAGATCCTGAAGATTGCCCGGCAAATCAAACCGCTCTTAATCGGTTTCTCTCTTATCTTTCAATTTTTTATCGATCGTTATGCGGCCTTGCTATATCTCTTGCGGACCGAGGGATTTGATTGCCATTTCACGATGGGCGGCCATTTCCCCAGTTTGAGTTACGATCAAACTCTGGAGTTGGTCCCCGAACTGGACAGCGTGGTCCGGTTCGAGGGCGAGGCTACGATCGTCGAGTTGGCTGATGCAATCAGTACCCGAAAAGAGTGGCGTGACATTCACGGTTTAGCCTATCGCAATGACGGCGAGATCGTTCTCACGCCGGCGCGCGCCCTGGTCGAAGACCTCGATTTGTTGCCATATCCGGAGCGCAATTACGAACCGCAAACCGTGTTGGGGCGAAGCATTATGCCGATTCTGGCCAGTCGCGGTTGCGCGCGAACCTGCTCGTTCTGTTCCATTCATACCTTCTATCGCGCCGCCCCGGGCAAAATAGTGCGGACTCGTAAGCCCGCGGAAGTCGTACGCGAGATGTGCGCGCTTTACGAAGAACGCGGCATAACGGTCTTTCTTTTTCAGGACGACGATTTTCCCCTGTTTGGTAACGTGTGGAAAAAATGGGCGCGCGAATTCGTCAGCGAACTGCATCGCAGCGGAATAGGTGGAAAAGCGATCTGGAAAATAAACTGCCGCGCCGACGCCGTCGATCGCGACCTCTTCATTGCCATGCGTGACGCCGGTCTCTATCTCGTCTACATGGGACTGGAATCAGGGAGCGAAGAAGGTTTAGAGACTTTGCACAAACAGATCACGGTTGGGCAAAACATCCGGGCCGTGAATCTGTTGAAAAGCATCGGGCTCATGTTTGAATACGGCTTTATGCTGCTTGATCCCTCCAGCACGTTTGAATCGGTGCGTGAGAACCTGAATTTCTTACGAACGATTCTCGCCGATGGATGTTTGCCGGCGACTTTTTGTCGAATGTTGCCTTATGACGGCACGCCTATTAAGGACGAACTCGTGAGAACGGGCCGGCTGCGCGGCGACGTGTGCAGTCCGAACTATGATTTTCTCGATCCGCGATTAGAAGATTTCTATCAGGGACTGACGGATATCATGAACATCCAGGGATGGATTCACGGTCTGGGGGCGGTGACCACCCAGCTGACCTGGGCATGGCATGAAGTCGCGGTCATGACACGACTCTTTCCCTCCTTAACGGGAATGTCGAAATATCAAAAGACGCTGCGCGGGCTCACCAGGAAAAGCAACGATCTTCTGCTTAGCATTACCGAAGATCTTTCGTATCTCTTTTCTGACGGTCGCGAAATCCCTTGGGATCCGGCGACGGTCGAGAATTCTCGCAAGCGGTTTCTGGAGGAGCTTGTTTCGGAACGCGATGCCTTCGTCTATCGTCATGAGAAGATCCTGCTCGACGCCCTCGAGCAACCTATCGCGCCACTGGTCACGGAGCCGGCGTCAAGATTGGCGATTAGCGCCTAACGTAGTCCAATTTGAAAAAGTGGCACGGCGCTCCGCGCTTGAATTCACGCGCAAGATGCGCGGGCCCCGATCAAATCAAGAACGCCCCTCACGACCGTTGGCTCGGGACAGTATCGAATCTTCGTGCTACCATTTCTCGCCTGCAGCGATCTCGAAGTCTTATCCACTCTTAACTCTGAGACGCTGTCCTGATTTCCGATTATCGGGAAGGTTCAACATGAAAGCACTCGGAATGATTGAATGTCGCGGGCTCGTCGCAATGATTGAGGCCGCTGATGCGGCGGTGAAATCTGCCAACGTCATACTTGTTGGCTGGGAAAAAATTGATGCCGGCCTGGTGACCGCGATTGTGCGCGGTGAAGTTGGCGCCGTGAAGAGCGCGGTTGAAGCGGGTGCCGCAGCCGGCCGCAAAGTAGGTGAAGTCATCAGCATCCATGTGATTCCGCAACCCCATGAGGATGTCGACGGCGCCCTTCCCGTTTTATCAACCGGAGAAACCACGCGTAAGAAAATCAGCGGCTCAGTCAATCCTCGGTGATGAACCGATCGATATGCGGCTCCTGCGAAGCGGGTCTCGAACCACTAATAGTTTCCCTGGCCGCCTTCTTCTGGTCCCGGCATTTCTGTTTTGCTGCTTCCCACTGGAAATAAAAGCACAACAGCCGTTCTACACTGACGATTCCGACGTTACTGATCGGAACAAATTCCATCTTCAACTGAGCAACGAGTATGACATCTTGCAGCGTTCTGCTTATCCCAGCCTCCGCCAGAACACTACTGTCTTTGAATTGGATTATGGGCTTTTGAAAAATGTAGAGATCGGCATCGATGGTCCGCTGATCACGATTATGAATTCGCGAATTACGACTCCGAAAACTCCGTTCGGCTTCGGAGATCTCGACCTGCACATAAAGTACAATTTCCTGAAAGAACGAGAAGGATCGCGCAGACCCGCGCTGACTGTGACCGTGAATGCTGAGTTGCCCACCGGAGATGCTAATAAACAGCTGGGCTCGGGTTTGACGGACTTTTTCTTCAATGGGATTCTGCAAAAATCAGTGACAAAGAAAACAAAGCTGAGGCTGAATGGCGGGATTCTGTTCGCGGGAAATACGACCACTGGAGAAATCGGCATCAGACAGCGCGGCCGGGTATTTGTCGGCGGAGTGTCGTTGGTAAGGCAGTTCACGAAAAAGTTGGATCTGGGGGTGGAAGTTACGGGCGCCGTTGCCAACAGTTTGTCGCTCACGCATGGACAGTTACAGTTTATGGCGGGCGGCAATTACCAGGTCACCAGGAAGATGTCGTTTGATTTCGGCGTTCTCGGCGGTAAATTTGCAGCGAGCCCACGCGCTGGCTTGCAACTTGGACTCTCGATAGATTTCTAAAGCTTGAAAAAGAAAAAGAAAAGGACAACGGCCAAAGACCCAGACCGTAGGCTTACACTCGCCGATCGAGCGCGGCGGCTTTTTGGGAAACTCGGACCCGGTCTGATTACCGGCGCCGCTGACGATGACCCGTCCGGCATTGCAACGTATTCGATCGCCGGAGCCTCGCTCGGCTTCGTCACCCTCTGGACGGCCATCGTCACCTGGCCTCTGATGTCCGTCGTGCAGTTCTTGTGCGCGAAGATTGGCATGGTCAGCGGCATGGGCTTGGCCGGCGTGCTGAGAACTCATTACTCCCGCACGGTGCTATATCCGGCGGTCATTGGTTTATTGATAGCGAACACCATAAATGTCGGCACCGACCTCGGCGCAGTCGCGGCGGCAATCAATCTGCTGGTTCCAGCTCTTCCCACAAGCTGGTTAATCGCACCCGTTGCTTTGATTATTGTATCGTTGCAGGTTTGGGGTTCGTATCGAACAATCTCACGCATCTTCAAGTGGCTTACGCTCACTCTCCTGGCTTACATCGGGGCGGCTTTTTTGGCGCGCCCTCCCTGGGACCAGGTGTTAAGAGCTACGTTCATTCCCCATTTAAGTTTGGATGGGAAATATCTTTTGACGATCGTAGCAATCCTGGGCACGACGATCTCGCCTTATCTTTTCTTTTGGGAGGCAAGCGAGGAAGTTGAAGAAGAGATTAAGATGGGGCGCAGGACTCTGAAGGAACGCGAGGGCGCGACGTACGCGGAACTCAAGCAGGCGGCGTGGGACACTGATGTGGGCATGTTTTTCTGCAATTTGATTTTCTATTTCGTGATTCTGGCGGCGGGGGCAACGCTTCATGTCAGCGGTAAAACGAATATCCAGACGGCGACCGATGCTGCCGAGGCGTTGAAACCGCTGGCCGGATCGGCCGCCACTTATCTTTTTGCTTTCGGCTTGATCGGCGCGGGCCTGCTGGCGATCCCCGTATTATCCGGTTCATGCGCGTACGCCGTGGCGGAAACGTTTGCCTGGGAATGCAGTCTGGATCACAAGCCGCACGAGGCAAAACAGTTCTATATTGTGATTGCCCTCTCGACCCTGGTCGGATTATTGATCAACTTTCTGGGCGTCAATCCCATGACTGCCCTGTTTTGGACTGCGGTGCTTAACGGCCTGATTTCTCCACCGCTGCTGGTGCTGGTTATGCTGGTTTCAAACAACCGCAAGATTATGGGTGATAAAGTTAATGGCCCGGCGGCAAACGTTTTCGGCTGGTCGGCTACGGCCCTCATGTTCGCGGCCGCAATTGGCATGTTAATGACCTGGAAACAGAGTTAATTGTCGCGCCGCGGGCGCCGGGGTGATCCTTTGCGACTAAACCTAAAGATGTTAATCTCGCGGCGCTATTGAATCAAAATCATTGGAGGCGGGATGAGTCGCGATTCTGCTACTACTGATCGATTGCGAAATCTGATTATCAGGATCGAGTCGCTGACTGAAAGCGGCAAGCTGCACTGGGAAAAGCAAGTCGATTCAGCGCATCGTTATGCACGGCTGAACAACAATCTGTTGATTCTGGGACCTGACCAACTGCTCAACAATTCGAGCCCCCGCTATCTTTTCATTACACCGTTCGACTCGCCTGATTGCATCGAAATCAATACGAACGACGCTGAACTCGGTGGGGTGGTGCGCAAGTTGGCTGAAGCTGTCGAAGTAGCCAGCGCGAACGAGCCACCGACTGATCCGTTTTCAATCGCGCCGGAAATTCTTGAACGGCTCACTGAATGAAATCATTTTGCTCGTAATACCGCATTACTGTTGGAGGATCGAACTATGGCAGCAGATCTGACCGGCTTGAGCGAAGAGGCGCAGAGCCTGGCCCGGGTTCCGCTTTTTAAACGCCTCGAGCCGCACGAGCTGGAGAAACTAGCTGAAGAAATCGACCAGGTTAACTACAAAGCTGGCGAAGTGATTTTCAACGAGCATGATCGGGGCGACGCACTCTACGTCCTGGAAGAAGGTTCCGTGCGTATCTGGGTGACGGACGAAGACGTTCAGCCCGTCACACTGGCTGAGTTACAGCCCGGGGCGTTCTTTGGTGAACTGGCCGTGCTCGACCAGGGAGAAAGATCAAGCAGTGCCACAGCCATCACCGATATCCACTTGCACAAGCTCAGCAGTAATGACTTTCAACAATTCCTGATCGAGCATCCGGATTGCGCTATCGACGTGATCTGCGAAATCGGCACGCGTATGCGGCAGACGAACCAGCTCGTGTCGCAGCGTGCCTCGCGCAATATCAATGTTGAGATGGAACAGAAGTCGACCATCGGCCAACGCATTGCCGATAAGGTGGCGTCGTTTGGCGGTTCCTGGTCTTTCATAATGCTCTATGGCGGCTTTCTGATTTTGTGGATCGCGGCCAACAGCTTCGTGCTCGCTTACTACGGCGCCGGCC
>WNGF01000179.1_pt1 | contig 96131 bp, 82 predicted proteins | sample 5400641 | NCBI WGS metagenome assembly WNGF01 (sample SAMN13153371, study PRJNA577476) | soil metagenome | isolation source: 80 cm soil or saprolite under grassland replicate 2 | place: USA:California | collected 2016-06-15 | reverse complement strand
GAGAGGGCGCTCGAGCGGATGACCAGCGCGCAGCGCGGGATCATCGGGATCGTGATGGCCATGATCAAGTTGTGCAGGTTGTTCCCGAGGATGGCGACGATGGCCAGCGCGAGCACGATGAGCGGGAAGGATAGGAGGACGTCCATGAGGCGCTGGAGGGAGAGGTCGACCTTGCCGCCGAAGTAGGCGCTGCCCACGCCAAGTATGGCGCCGGCGGTGGCGCCGAGCAGCGCGGAGCCGAAGCCGACGAGGAGGGCGGTGCGGGAACCGTAGATCAGCCGGGAGAGTACGTCACGCCCGAAGGAGTCGGTGCCGAGCCAGTGCCCGGCGCTCGGCGGCGCCAGCATGCCGCCGAAGTCCACCGCGAGGGGGTCATAGGGCGCGATGTAGGTGGCGGAGACGGCGACGACCAGCATGAGGATCACCACCAGCGCGCCGACGGCGCCGAGCGGCCGCCGCCGCGCGAAGGTGAGCATCGTGGATACCCACCCCGGGCGCGCCTCCGCAGCCGGCGCCTCGGCGATCGAATCGATGAGCGGGTTGATGGCCATGGCGCCTACCGGTACCGGATGCGCGGGTCGATCCACGCGTACATCAGGTCCATCAGGAAGTTCACGAGGATGAAGACCGCCGCCACGAGGAGCACGAGGGCCTGGGTGAGCGTGTAGTCGCGGTGGGCCACCGACTGGACGAACAGGAGCCCGAGGCCGTTCAGGTTGAACACCTGCTCGGTGACGACAAGGCCGCCCATGAGGAAGGCGAACTCGATACAAATGACCGTCAGCACCGGCAGCATCGCGTTCTTGAGCGCGTGCCGCCTCAGGATCAGCTTCTCCACGAGCCCCTTGGCGCGCGCGGTGCGGATGTAGTCCTCGCGGAGCACCTCGAGCATCGCGGAACGCGTCATGCGCGTCGCGACCGCCGAGTAGCGGTACCCGACCGCGAGCGCGGGCCAGATGAGCTGGGCGAGGTTCTGCCAGGGATCCACCCACGGCGGCGTGTAGATCATGGGCGGCAGCCATTTGAAGATGATGAGCAGCCCCAGGATCAGCACGATGCCGAGCCAGAAGGACGGGGTCGCGATGCCGGCGATGGAGAAGATGCGGACGGCATAGTCCACCCAGGTGTCCTGCTTGAGGGCGGCGATCACGCCGAGGGGGATGGCCAGAAGCACCGCGACGATGGTGGCCATCACGGCCAGCTCGAGCGAGAGCATGAAGCGCAGCTTGATCTCCTCGGAGATCGCCGCGCCCGTCCACATGGAGCGGCCGAAGTCGAGGCGCGCGAGCCCCCACATCCACTCGACGAACTGCCGCCACAGGGGCCGGTCGAGGCCGAAGCGCGCCCGCTCCTGGGCGAGCTGCGCCTCCGAGGCGAACGAGCTCTCGCCGGCGAAGCGGAGCTCGACGATGTCCCCCGGCACGACGCGCATCAGGAAGAAGATGAGCGTCGCCACCCCGACGAGCGTCGGGAACATCAGGAGGAAGCGCTTGACGATGTACTTCGCCATTCCCTCACCTCGCCCGCCTCACCCCGCCCGCCCCCACCGGCGAGCGCGCCTCGACTCCTCTCCTCTCCTCCTCCGGCGGGAGCGGGCACAGGGTGACGGGGTGAAGATCACTCGGTGAGCCAGACCGTGTCGAGCTGGTTGTTGAGATAGTGGCTGGGCGTGATCGTCCAGCCCTTCACCTTGGAGCTGTGCGGGATGATCCGGTGCCATTGGAGCGTCATGATCGAGTGGACCTCCTCGTCCAGCAGCCGCTTCTCGAACGCCCGGAGTTGCCGCTTCCGCTCCTCGGGGTCGGCGGCCCGGCTCTGCTTGACGTACAGGTCATCGAGCACCTTGTCGTTGGACTTGCCGTAGTTGGCGTCGGAGTCGGACAGGAACCGCGGCAGATCGAGATCCGGCTCCACGATGAAGCCGCACTGGAAGTCCATGGCGACCTCGAAGTCGCCCCGCTTGAGCATGGGGTGGTAGGCGGAGGCCTCGATGATCTCCTGCTTGACGGTGAGGCCGACCTGCCGCCATTGATCGATGAGCCAGATCCCGAGTGGTTCGTAGGGCTGCGGGATGCCCCGGTTCTTGAACGTGAACGACAGGCCCTCGGCGCCCGCCTCCTTCAGGAGCTTCTTCGCCTCCGCCCGCGAGGCGTTGATGTCCTTCCAGTAACCGGCGAGCTTGGCGAGCTCGTCGGGCGGCGTTGCATAGGGCGTCCCCGGCACCTGGATGCCCGCCACCTCTTTCACGATGGCGATCCTGGAGAGGTTCTTGGAGCCCTCGTAGCGATCCAGCGCCAGCGTGAGCGCACGTCGCACGCGCTTGTCGTCGAAGGGCTTCTTCCCATGGTTCATGGCAACCATCAGGATGCAGTCCCACGGGCTCTCCTGCACCGTGATCTTGCTGCCGAGCGCCTGGACGAGGCTGTCACGGTCGGCGGGGGTGAAGCCGCGGAACTGGATGTGGGCCCGCTCGCCGCGGACCGCCGCCACCTGGGCCGAGGAGGAGCTGATGAAGGTCGCCCGGTAGCCGTCGAGATAGGGCTTGCCCTTGTCCCAGTAATCCGGGTTCCTCTTGCCCACCCAATGCGAGCCCTTGACGTGCTCGACGAAGATGAACGGGCCTGTCCCCATGACGTTCTTCTCGTACCAGCGCATGTCCTTGGCCAGGATGTCGGCCTTGTAGATCCAGTTCCACGGGGAAGCGAGATTCAGGAGGAGCGAGGACTCCGGCCACTTGAGGCGGAAGCGCACCGTCTGCGGATCGGGCGCCTCCACCGCCTCCACCGCGCGGTAGGCGCTCTTCCGGAGCGAGACCACGCCCGCGGGCGGGAAGATGATCTTGTCGTAGGAGGCCTTGACGTCGCGCGAGGTCATGGGGGTGCCGTCGTGGAACTTGACGCCCTGGCGCAGCTTGAAGGTGTACGTCAGGCCTTCCTTGGAGATCGTCCAGGACTCCGCGAGGTCCCCGACCGGCTTGGTCCCCGTCTTGTCGAAGGGATCGACGCGCAGCAGGGTGCTGTAGTGGGGCGCCATCGGGTGGATGACGCCGAAAGTCTCCTCGCGGTGGGCATCGTAGGAGGGCGGCTCGGAGGGCACGACGAAGTTGAGCTCACCGCCATGGCGCGGCTTGTCCTGGGCGGACGCGAGCCCGACCAGCGACAGCAGAGCGACGATCACCGGGATGCTGCGCCTTGGGCTGACTAGTCTCATCGAGAACCTCCTCGCCCACCTATTCGGCGAGCCACAGCGTGTCGAGCTGCTTGTGTCGAGCTGCTTGTTGAGAAGTGGCTCGCCGTGATCGACCCCGACGGACTGCGGCTCCGCCGGCACCTCGAAGGGAGCTCGCCGCCTTGGCTGGGCTTGTCTGGGCGAAGGCCGGGCCGATTCCCCCACCCCGGCCAGCGGGAGGGCGATGGCTCCCAGATTAGGCCGGGGGCGACGTTCCATATGCCACCTCTCCTCGAGATTGGCGACCCGGCAGCTTGTGAACTTAATCCGTCAGGCAGGGTAACGGTTCCAACGTGCCCGTAGATTAGCGATCTCCTGGGGGCACTGTCAAGGCCTGCCGGGCGCCCGGGACGCCGCTGATCGGCCTGTTAGCCGGGCGGATGCAGGCCACCCGGTGCTCCGATCTGATCTCACGGAGCTCGGGGACGACCCTGCGGCAGTCGTCGATGGCGATGGGACAGCGGGGGTGGAAGACGCAGCCCGAGGGTGGATTGAGCGCGCTCGGCACCTCGCCAGCCAGCACCACGCGTTCCCGGTGCACCTCCACGGCCGGGTCCGGGATGGGCACCGCGGACAGGAGCGCCTTGGTGTACGGGTGCTGGGGGTCCTCGTAGAGCGATTTCCGGTCGGTGATCTCGGCAATCTTGCCCAGGTACATGACGGCCACCCGGTCGGAGATGTGCCGCACCACCGAGAGATCATGAGCCACGAAGAGATAGGTCAGGCCGAACTCGGCTTGGAGCTCCTCGAGGAGGTTGATGATCTGGGCCTGGATGGAGACGTCGAGGGCCGAGACCGGCTCGTCGCAGATGATCAGCGAGGGCTCCATGGCCAGCGCGCGGGCGACGCCGACGCGCTGGCGCTGGCCGCCCGAGAGCTCGTGCGGGTAGCGCTGCGCCATCGCGGGCAGGAGCCCCGCGTGGCCCAGGAGATCCTTCACCCGGGCCTCGCGCGCGTGCCGGTCCGGGACAATGCCGTGGACGGCGAGCGGCTCGGCGATGATCTGGCCCACGGTCATGCGCGGGTTGAGCGAGCTGTACGGGTCCTGGAAGATGACCTGCATCCGCCGACGCACCGGGCGAAGCTCGCTCTGCGAAAGCGTGGTGAGATCGCGCCCCTCGAAGATGATCTGGCCGCTCGTCGGCTTCTCGAGCTGGAGGATGCAGCGACCGGTAGTCGTCTTGCCGCAGCCGGACTCCCCCACGAGTCCGAGGGTCTCTCCTCGCCGGATCGAGAAGCTCACCCCGTCGACGGCCTTGACCAGCGCGGAGCCGCCCCCGAGCAGGCCACCCCCGCGCACCTCGAAGTGCTTGACGAGGTTCCGGACCTGGAGGATGAAATCGTCCATCACGCGTGCAGGTGTCTCACTCGGGCCCGGCGGCGGGGCCTCTTCGCCCTTCGGGCTCTGTTCATCGCGCCTGCATGGCCCGAGTTCGGTTCGGCGGCGGGGCCTCTTCGCCCTTCGGGCTCATCGGGGGGGGTCCGAGGGCGCCGGCTCAGCGGCGCGGGCGAGCTCGTTCGCCACCCAGCACGAGGCCAGGTGCTCGGGCCCCACGGCCTTTAGCCTTGGCGCCTCGACCTGGCAACGCTCGATGGCGTAGGCGCAGCGGGGCGCGAACGAGCAGCCCGCGGGCAGCCGGCTCAGGTCCGGCGGCTGTCCGGGGATGGGCTGGAGCTTGGCCCGGCGCGGTTCGTCCAGGCGTGGAACCGACCGCAGCAGACCCAGGGTGTAGGGATGCCGCGGGTTGGCGTAGATCTCCCGCGCCGCCGCCCGCTCCACGATCTTGCCGGCATACATGACGTTGACGCGGTGGGCATAGCGCGCCACCACGCCCAGGTTATGGGTGATTATGAGGATGGCGACCCCCAACCGCCGCGACAGGTCCTGCATCAGCTCCAGGATCTGGGCCTGGATGGTCACGTCCAGCGCGGTGGTCGGCTCGTCGGCCAGGACGAGCACGGGATTGCAGGACAGGGCCATGGCGATCATCATGCGCTGGCGCATGCCGCCGCTGAACTGGTGGGGATACTGGGAGAGCCGTCGCGCGGGGTCCGACACGCCCACCAGCGAGAGCAGCTCGATCGCCCGAGCGCGCGACTCGGCGGGGGTCATCCCGAGGTGAATCTCCACGGTCTCGGTGAGCTGGCGCCCTACCGAGAGCACCGGGTTCAGCGAAGTCATCGGCTCCTGGAAGATCATGCCGATCTCACGACCGCGGACCCGGCGCATCTCCTCTTCGGAGAGGGTGAGGAGGTCGCGCCCCTTGAACAGGATCTGCCCGCTCACGATCCGGCCCGCCGGCGCCGCCACGAGGCGCATCACGGAGAGCGCGCTCACCGACTTGCCGCAGCCGGATTCGCCGACCAGCGCTACGGTCTCGCCCGACCGCACGTCCCACGAGACGCCGTCTACGGCGCGCACCACGCCCCCGGAGGTGACGAACTGGGTGTGGAGATCTTTCACGTCGAGGAGGACGCCCATCGGCGGGAGTCTATCACAACCTCACGAGCCGCCGCCCGGCGCCTCGGGTTCTGCTAGAATCGGCCTGCCGCCTTCGGGCACAGTCCAAATTCAGGAGACCGCTTTGGCACGCGTCAACGATCACTACCTCGAGCTCAAGTCGAGCTACCTCTTCTCCGACATCGCGAAGCGCGTGAAGGCCTTCGGGGACGCCAACCCCGGGGCCCGGCTGATCCGGCTCGGCATCGGCGACGTCACCCGGCCTCTGCCGCCGGCCGTGATCCGCGCGCTCCACGAGGCCGCGGACGAGCTGGGGCGGGCGGAGAGCTTCAAGGGCTATGGGCCGGAGACGGGCTACCCCTTCCTCGCCGAGCAGATCGCCGCTCACGATTACGGCGCGCGCGGCGTCAAGGCCGCGCCCGACGAGATCTTCATCAGCGACGGCGCCAAGAGCGACACCGCCAATATCCAGGAGATCTTCGCCCCCGATTGCGTGGTGGCCCTCACGGACCCGGTGTACCCCGTGTACGTCGACAGTAACGTGATGGCCGGCCGCGCGGGTCGGGCCGACCAGGCGGGGCGTTACGGCCGGCTCGTTTATCTGCCCTGCACTGCGGAGAACTGCTTCAGCCCGGCGCTGCCGGGACGCCCCGTGGACCTCATCTACCTCTGCTACCCGAACAACCCGACCGGCGCCGTGCTTAGCCGCGACGCCCTGAGCGTCTGGGTGGACTACGCGCGCCGTCACCGGGCGGTCCTCCTGTACGACGCCGCCTACGAGGCCTATATCCGCGACCCCGACGTGCCGCACTCCATCTTCGAGATCGAGGGCGCGCGCGAGGTCGCCATCGAGTTCAAGAGCTTCTCGAAGACGGCGGGTTTCACGGGGACGCGCTGCGCCTTCACCGTGGTGCCGAAGGAGCTCATGGGGCGGTCCGCGACGGGCGCGCCGGTGAGCCTCCATGAGCTCTGGTTCCGCCGCCAGTCCACCAAGTTCAACGGGGTGGCGTACGCGATCCAGAAGGCGGCGGCAGCCGTGTACACGCCCGAAGGGCAGAAGCAGGTGCGCGAAGCCATCGACTTCTACATGGAGAACGCCCGCATCATCCGCGACGGGCTCGCTGCCGTCGGCCTCACCGTCTACGGCGGCCGTAATGCCCCCTACATCTGGGTGAAGACCCCTTCCGGCCTCGGCTCCTGGCAGCTCTTCGACAAGCTCCTGAGCGAGGCGCATGTGGTGAGCACGCCGGGGGCCGGCTTCGGTCCGGGCGGGGAGGGCTATCTCCGCCTCACCGCCTTCGGCCAGCGTGCCGAGACCCTCGAGGCGGTCGAGCGCATCAAGACGCGCCTCACGCTGTAGCGCGGGAGAGATCGGCCTCGGGCGCCGCGAGGCGATCCCGGCTGCGGGACGGTGGTTGTCAAGCCTGCCCGCGGCTGGCACAATGGCGCGCGAGAGGGGGATCCTCCATGCATGTCGGAATGGCCACCGTCTTCCAGAATCCCGGCAAGGCGCGCACCGATCGCGAGGTCTACCGGAACGAGCTCCGGCTGGCCGAGCTGGCCGAGCCGCTCGGGTTCGAGTCGATCTGGGGCGTCGAGCATCACTTCACCGACTACACGATGTGCCCCGACGTCCTACAGTTCCTGACGTACCTGGCTGGGCGGACGAGCCGCGCAGAGCTCGGCTCGATGGTGGTCGTGCTCCCGTGGCACGATCCCCTGCGGGTCGCCGAAGAAGTCTCCATGCTCGACAACATCTGCGACGGCCGGCTGATCCTCGGCCTCGGGCGTGGCGCCGGCAAGGTGGAATTCGACGGCTTTCGCCTCTCGATGGAGGAGTCGCGGCAGCGTTTCGTCGAATCCGCCGAGATGCTGCTGCGCGGGCTCGAGAGCGGGTACTGCGAGTACAGCGGCACGTTCATCAAGCAGCCACGCGCCGACATCCGTCCCCGGCCGTTCAGATCCTTTCGCGGCCGCACCTACGCCGCCGCCGTCTCGCCGGAATCGATGCGCATCATGGCAGAGCTGGGGGTCGGCATCCTGATCATCCCGCAGAAGCCCTGGCGCGAGGTCGCCAAGGAGCTCGATGCCTACCGCGCGGTCTACCGGGCGGTGAGCAAGACCGAGGCGCCGCCGCCGATCTCGGCCGGCTGGACGCTCTGCGACGACAATGCCGACCGCGCCCACGAGCGGGCGCGGCGCTGGATCGGCGGCTACTACCAGACCGTGCTCGATCACTACCAGTTCGCGGGCGACCACCTCGCCCGGACCAAGGGGTACGAATACTACGGCAAGATGAGCGAGAAGATCCAGCAGTACGGCACCGACACCGTGATCGACTACTTCGTGAACCTCCAGGTGTGGGGCACGCCCGAGCAGTGCTACGAGAGGATCCTGGACATCCACGCGCGGACCGGCAACAGCCACTATGTGGGGGTCTTCAGCTACGCGGGCATGCCCTACGACGAGGCCGAGCGGAACATGCGGCTCTTCGCGCGCGACGTGCTGCCCGAGCTGCAGAAGCGAGAGCCCGAGGCTGCCGCCGCCCGCCCCGTGGCGCTCCCCGAGCGCCCGGCGGACGTGGGGCTCTTGGGCTCGTGACGACGCCGCTATCGGTCCATCTCCCGTTCAACAGCGACTGCCTCGGTGCCGCCTTCGTCCCCGCCAAGCGCGGAACCAAGCCGCCGGACGCAAACGGTCACTGGCTCCTCGTCCAGGAGCAGCAGCTGATCGTCGTGCCCGGCGAGGGCGGCTTCCGCCTCCCGACCGGCGCCGCCCCCGCCGGCTTCGACAGCGGGCTGGGCGACCCGCTCTGGCTCGGCACCCTCGCGGGGACCGAGTGCTGGGTGGCGTCGCTCACGCGCGACGCCCTGCTGCCCGAGGGCTTCCACGCGGAGACGCTGATCCCGATGCAGGGCACGCGACTCCCGGATGATCTGCTGTCGCTCGGGGGCATGGCGATGCAGGCCCTCTGGTGGGAGAGCACGAGCGAGCACTGTCCGCGGTGCGGCGAGCGCACCGAGCGCCTCGAGGGCGAGTGGGGCAAGCGCTGCCCGCGGTGCCGCTACGAGCACTACCCGCATCTCCACCCGGCGGTGATCGTCCTCGTGAGGGACGGCGACCGCTGCCTGCTGGCCCGCAAGGCAGGCTGGGCGCCCGGCCGGTACGCGCTCGTCGCCGGCTTCGTGGACAACGGCGAGTCGCTCGAGGGGGCCGTCGCGCGCGAGGTGAAGGAGGAGGTCGGCGTCGAGGTGGAGGACATCCGCTACGTCGGGAGCCAGAACTGGCCGTTCCCGAGCCAGCTGATGGTCGGCTTCGTCGCGAGTTACGCGGGCGGCGAGATCAGGATCGACCCGGACGAACTCGAAGACGCGCGCTGGTTTCCGGGCGGCAGTCTCCCCGGGCTCCCGTCGCGCCACAGCATCTCGCGCTTCATCATCGAGCACTACGCCCGTGGCGGTGAGTCGCGATGACTGTCCACAAGCGTCTGGGACAGGACACTAGGCGACTGGAGCGGGCCCCCGTCGCTGGCGCCGCCAGCGGCCGCCTCGCCGAGACCGCCGGCGACGAGAGGACGCCGCGTTCCCGGGCGCCTGTGCGCTACCCGCCGCCTCGCTGTCGGGGCCGGCGCTCTCCACGCTGCCGGCGGGGGCGGTCTCGCTGACGACCGGCCCCGCCGCCTCCGCGGCCTCCACAAGCGTGATCACGCCCGACCGGCTGAGGGCGATCTCCTTGATCCGTCGCAGTCGGGTAACCAACCGGGGCGAGCCGGGCGGCCGGCTGAAGCCGCGCGCCTTCAGCGTGTTGGCCAGCGTGTCGAGCGTGACTGGCCGCGTGGGCGCGCCCTGCATCAATTCGTGCACGGCGGCAATGATCTCTTCGTGCGGCGCCGTGTGGGGTGGCGACCCGGCCCCGCTTCCGACGGCGGCGGCTTCCGGCGGCTCAATGCTGGTGGTCGCGACGTGTCGCGCGGGCCCCGGGACAGCGACGAGACCCCCCGGAGTGCCGCCCCGCCAGCTCCCGCGGCGGCGATTTTTCGCACGGCGGCGCGGGCGTGAATAGCCCGCCGACTCCCGCGCCGGAGCAGGGACCTCGGACGCTCCGCCCACGAGCCCTTGGTGGGAGAGCCGTGTGAAGCCGATGCCGAGGCCGGCCGCCACGTCACCGACCGCGTCGAACGCCCGATCGTTGGTGACGATCTCCAGGACGTCCCCGGGCCGGGCCCCCGCCAGCCACACGCCGGCGGCGACCGCGATCCGCAGGTCGCTCCAGTCGCGCACGCCGACGGAGGGAGCGCTGTGGACGAGATGAACACCGTGCCGGGCAAGCAAGCGCGCCGTGTCGTGCCCGATCACCTTCCAGTTGCCGACCGCGACGAAGTCGGTGCGCCGGTCCAGCCGGTCGACCGCTAGGTGATCGATCACCCGAGCGATGTGGTCCGGGCGGCTGGTGTTCTCGACGTCGAAGAAGATCGCGCGCCGGGCCGAAGGAAGCGGCCGCTCGGGCTCGGGCGGAAGGGCGCCCGCGGCGAAGCCGAGCTCCGGAACCGAGAGGGCGATGTCACCGGCCGGGGAGGAGGCCTCGACCTCCTTCCCGGGGACCGGGGCGGGCGCGACGACGGTCGCCTCGACCGCGGGAAGCTCATCGCGCACGGCGACCGGCTGCTTCCGCGACGGCCTGCGCGCGCGCGCGCGTCGGCCCGCGCTCCGCTTGGGGACGGTCTTGGAGGTCTTTCTCACCATGTTCTCCGGTTCGTCGCTTCGATGCCCAAAGGCTCGGCTGGACGCCCGATCACCCCTCGCATATCAGAATCCCTCTGCCGGCCGAGCGTCAAGTCCGAAGCCGAGGCCGGACCGGGCCTGGGAGAGGCGCCGCCCGGGCAGGGCGGGCAGAAACGCGATGACAGGATCGGGTCCGGCCACAACCCGCCATCGGGGACGGCGCCGGGAACCGCGCGCGCGGTCGCTACCCTCAAGCCCAGGGCCCCTCGCCGCGGCCCAGTCGCGCCTCGATGTCGTCGAGACAGGGCAGGATGTCCGCGACGCTGTCGACGACGTAGTGGGCGCCGCACTGGTACATCCGCGTGTGGGCGCGCTGGCGCTTCTGCTCGCGCTCCGCCGGGTCCATCGCCTGCACCTCCTTGAGCGGCAGCCCGATCTCGTTACCGCTCATGGCGAGGCCGATGGTCCACATGCCGGCGTTCAGCCCTTCCTCGATGCCCGGGATCGTGTCGTCGATCTTGACGCACGCCTCGACGGGGGAGACCTGGAGGTTGATGACGTTCTGCAGGCACATGTAGGGATACGGCCGGCCGGCGGGCACGTCGCTGGCGCACACGGTCGAGTCCGGCACGTAACCCTGCCGCCGGGCATCCTCCAGGTTGATCTTCATCATCTCGGTGGTGTAGCCCGTGGTCGAGCCGATTTTGATCCCGCGGGCGCGCAGGGCGTCCACCACCTCGAGCGTGCCCGGGATCAGCTCCGAGTAATCCGACAGACACGCGAGCTGAAGCGGCACGAAGTCGGCGAACATCCGGCTCACGTCGTCGTCGGTGGGCGGCCGCCCGTGCACCTTTTCCCAGCGGCGGCGGACGCTGTCGATCTGGCCGATCTTCTGGATGTGGACGCGCTTGTGGGCGCCCATCGGGGCCCGCGCTTCCTCCATGGTGATGGGGACGTTCTGGCGCTTGTAAACCTCGATGAAGACCATGGCCGGCGCCATGCACCCGTAGTCCATGGTTGTGCCCGCCCAGTCGAGCAGGACGGCCTGGATCTTTCCGCGATAGCGGCGCTGATAGGTGAAGGCCACGCGTTGTCCTCCGGTGCTGAGAGTTGGGTCGGCTTCAGGTGGCCTCGATCTCGGTGAGGCAGTCGTCCACGATCGCGAGAGCCCGGTCCAGCTCGGCCCGGCTGATGGTGAGCGGCGGCGTGAGCGTCAGCACATTGCCGGCGCTCACCTTGAAGCTGAGCCCCCGCTCCAGCGCGCGGTACATCACCCGGTCGGCCTCCTCACTCGCCCGCTCCCGCGTCTCTCCATCCCGCACCAGCTCGAGCCCCAGGAGGAGCCCGAGCCCCCGGACGTCGCCGATCAGCCGGTGCCGCTCGGCCAGCCCGTTCATCCGCGCGAGCGCGTGGGCGCCGAGCTCGCGCGCCCGGTCGACGAGCCCCTCCTGCTCGATGTAGTGGATCGCGGCGAGGGCGGCGGCGCAGATGACCGGGTTCTTCTCGTGGGTGTAGTGGCCGAGGGCGCGGTCCGCCATCACGTCCAGCTCCGGCCGAGTGACGATCGCCGCCATGGGCAGGATGCCGCCCCCGAGCCCCTTGCCGAGCACGAGGATATCGGGCACGACTCCCCAGTGCTCCAAGACGAACATCCGGCCGGTCCGCCCCAGGCAGTGCGGAATCTCGTCGAAGATCAGGAGCGCGCCGGTTCGGTCGCAGGCCGCCCGGACGCGGGGCCAATACTCCGGGTGCGGGATGGCAGGCGTGCTGCGCACTGGCTCGGCGACGACGGCAGCCACGTCGCCTTCGCGCTCCAGCACGTACTCCACGTAGCCGGCGCAGCGGAGATCACACCGGCCGCCGCAGCCGAGGCCGCAGCGGGAGGCGTCGGGCGGCGGCACATGTTCCGTCCCCGGCAAGAGCGGGCCGATGTTTCCGCGGAACATCCGCTCGCCGCCCACGCTCGAGGCGTCGAGCGAGGCGCCGTGAAAAGCGTCCCACATGGAGAGGGTCTTGTGGCGTCCCGTCACGGCGCGGGCCAGCCGCAGGGCCATCCCGATGGCGGCGGCGCCGCTCGGGCAGAACAGCGACTTGCCGAGATCGCCCGGGGTGATCTGCGCCAGCTTCCGCGCCAGCTCCACGGCTGGGACATTGGTGTAGCGTCGCGTGCAGAAGCTGAGCTCGTCCAGCTGCGCCTTGATGGCCGCGACCACCGCCGGGTTGCCGAAGCCGACCTGGTGGACGCTGTTACCGTGGAAGTCCATGTAGCGCCGGCCTTCCAGGGCCTCGAGGTAGATCCCGTCCGAGCGCGCGAGCACGTCGAGGCACGGCGTGGAGAGCGCCTGGTGGAGGAAGTATCTTGAATCCTCATCGAGCCAGTGCTGCGTCTCGCGCCCGACATTCCGCCGCGTCCACTCGGCGCGGCGGGGCGAGAGGTTGAGATCACCCTCGATCCCCTCGAAGGAGTTACCGGGCATGGCGTGACGCCACCTCGGCGATGTCGGTCACGCTCCGAGGATGCCTCACATAGGGAGCCAGAGTCACCGTGAATACTCCCCGCTACGGGCGGCAACGGGCCTGGGCCAAGTGCTGGAAGGCCACGGGCTGGAGCTCGGAGTAGAGGCGACACACCTCCTCGGCGACGCAGGGCCAGCGGTGCTCCGCCGCCCAGCGGGCGGCCTCGCGACCGAGTCTATCGCGCTCCGGCCGGTCGCGGAGCAATCCGCCCAGACGCCGGGCCAACGCCGCGGCATCCCCCTCCGGCACGAGATGGCCCGTCACGCCGTCCTTGATCGTGGTGGTGAGCCCGCCCACGCGCGACGCCACCACCGGGCTGCCACAGGCCATGGCTTCGAGCGCCACCATGCCGAAGGACTCGTAATAGGAAGGCATGACCGTCGCCTCGGCCGCGGCGTAGAAGAGCCGGAGCCGCTGCTGCGGCTGGGCGCCGAGGAAGCGGACGCGACGGGCGAGTCCGAGCGCCGCCACGCGCTCGCGGAGATGGACCGCATGGCCGTTCTCCGGCTCGTCCTGATCACCGCCGATGATGAGGAGCTTGGCCCCACCACCAAGTCGAGCCATGGCCTGGAGCAGGGTCTCGAGGCCCTTGATCGGCTGGAGCCGCCCCACATAGAGCAGCAACGGATCCGGCCCGAGCTCGAGCAGGTCCTTGGCCGTCGCGCGCGCCATGGGCTGGAACAGCTCCGTGTCGACACCGCACGGGATCACCACCACGCGCTCGGCCGGCGCCCCGTAGTACCAGACCAGATGGGCCCGCTCCACCACGTTGGCGGCGACGATGCGATCCGTCCCGGCAATGATCCTGGACTCCTCGCTGATGCGCAGCTCGGGCTCCACCTCGGAGGGCGCTTGTGCCACCGAGTTCTTGAGCCGGCCCAGGGTGTGGAACATCTGGACGAGGGGCGCGCCCCAGGCTTCCCGGAGCGCTAGTCCCGCCACGCCGGAGAGCCAGTAGTGGGCGTGGATCAGGTCGTAGTCGAGCCCCTCGTCCCAGCGAAACGCCTCGACCCCGGCCACGAACTGATCCAGGTGTCGGTGAACCTCTTCACGCGGCATGGGCGCCTCGGGGCCCGCCAAGAGGTGAACGACACGCGCGCCCTGCCCCATCTCCACGACACGCGGGATCCTCGCGTTCTGCGAGCGCGTGAACACGTCCACGTGGGCGCCCATGCGGGCGAGCTCGCGTGCCGTCTCGCGCACGTACACGTTCATGCCGCCCGTCTCCTTGCCGCCGGGGGCGGCGAGCGGACAGGTGTGCACGGAGAGCATGGCCACCCGGAGCTTCACGGCCTGATCCTCAGGTTGAAGAGGTCCTCGGAGATCGGGCCGAACGCCTGCTTGTAGGGTTCTTCTCCGCGGAGAAAGTCGAAGGTCGGGATGCCGCGGTGGATGGCGTCCCTGATCACGTGGGCCAGCAGCACGATGCCCGGGGCGAGCCTGGCCTGGGCGGGGTCGAAGCCGGAGTTGTAGAGTCCCACCGTCCCCGCGTACTCGAGGCATAGGAAGCTCGCCACCGGCGCGCCCTCGCACTCGAGAAACCAGAGCCGCGCCCACCCGGCGGTGGCCAGGGCGCAGGTCGCGTCGCGGAAGAACCGTTCCATCCGCTCGTCCATGAAGCGCGCCTTGCCGACCTTGGAGAGGCGGTGGAGCCTGAGGAACCGGCTCAGGGCCTCATCCCAATCGTCCGGCTCGTGATAGGAGCGCACGGTGGCGCCCGGCAGATCGCGCTCGAGCTTGCGCATCTTGCGGCGCAGCTCGTGCCGGTCCTTGCCCGAGAGCCGGGCGAGGTACTGGTCCCAGCTCTCCGGCAACTGGAGCACAGGACAGCGCTCCTCGAGCGTGGCCGAGACCCGGAGGCCGTAGGCGGCCGCGAGCGCGGGCACGAGAGTCAGCGTCGGCGACGCCGCGCGGATCGCGTGCAAGTCCCACTCGACCGGCTGGGCGGCGCGGTGCTGGAGGAGGGCATGCCAGACCTCCTCCTCGCGGCCGGCCGCCGCGATGACATCCAGATAATCGGAGACGTCCACGCCGCCCAGAAGGCGGAGTCGGCCGGGTTCCTCCTCGTGAAGCGCCAGCAGCCCGCCGAGGCTACCGTCATCGTCGGTGACGCTCAGGAGATGGAGCGGGCGCTCAGCCGCGAAGGCCTGCGCCCACTGGGTCTGCCACTGCCAGGTCAGGAAGACCGACGGAAGCTTGGACCGATCGAGGAGACCGTTCCAGCGTTGCTCATCGAGCCCGTCCCAGCCGGGCAGAGCGTCAACCTTCATCGCCACCGCCGGCGTCAGCCAGGCCGCTCTCGTCGTCCAGACCCCCCTCCGCTTCACCACCGACTTCGGACGTCGCCTCCTCCATCGCCGCGTCGAGGTCCTCGCCCAGGTCCTCCCCCATCTCTTGCCCCATGCGCTTCATGAAGCGGGCGACGCTCTTGGGATCGTTCTCGTCGAGATCACCGTACTGAGAGGGGTCAGCGAGCGATTCGAGGCGGGCATCCTCCGATTTCACGGTGGCGAAGCGTGACATGAGGCGGGACAGCTCGGCGCTCCCGCAGCGCGGACATCGGGGGAAGGTGTCGCCGGCCAGTGAGCGTACCAACAGGCTCACACGACGGCGGCAGCCTTGGCACTCGTACTCGTAGATGGGCACGCCATGATCCTCCCGGAATCCACGGTCTTTCGATGCGCCATTCTAGCACGCGGATTCCGGCCTGGTCAGCGGGCGCGTCGGCGCCGGCGCCACTCGGCCTCCACCCCGGTCCGGTCGGCGCTGTCGAGGCCCAGCAGCTCCCGGATCTGGATGCCGTTGATGGCGGGAGCATCACCGACATTGTTGTTGAGCTTGAAGTAGACGCGACGCGCATGCCCCGCCAAGCCGCGCCCCCGGGCCACGATCTCCCCGAGCTCGGCCTCGTTGTAGAGATAGCCGTACTTCTCCGCCACGCTGGGCGACGCCCCGTGGAGCTGCTTCAGGAACCCCGCCGCGTTCCGTCCGTGCAGGCGGAGCACGGCCACGGGGGACGTGAGGGCCACGGTGGTCGCGACGCCGGCCGGCGTCCTCGGCGCATCGACGGACACATAGCTCAGGCCGCGATCGGCGAGGAAACGCAAGACTTCATCCGTGTGCGCCGGCAGCCACGAGGCATCGCGGAACTCCACGGCGAGGGTGAGCCCGGGCAAGCGATCCGGCAGGCCCGCGAGATAATCGAGCGCCTCGCGCCCGTATTTGACCCACGGGGCCATCTGGAAGAGCACGTAGCCGAGCTTGCCGCCTTCCTCGAGTGGGCGGAGCGCCTCGCTGAAGGCCTCGAAAGCCCACTCGTAGGCCTCACGGGCAAACAGCTTGTTCTCGAACTGCCCGCGCGCGTTGGGTCGCGCCGATGCCGGCAGCATGGTCTTGAGCGGCTCGGGCAGGCGGGCGGCGTCCAGGTGATGGCCGGTCAGGAGCGCGTACGCCTTGACGCTGAACAGGAATCCGGCCGGCGTCCGCTTCACCCAGCGCACGGCGTTCTCGGCCGCGAGCGGCGCGTAGAACGTCGAGTTCACCTCCACGCAGTCGAAGAACTGGCTGTACCACCAGAGCCGCTCCTCGGCCCGCATGCTCTTGATCGGGTAGAAGTGCCCCTCCTCGAGCATGCTCTTGTCCTGCCAGGCGCAGAGTCCGACGCGGTACTCGGTCTCGAGAGGCGCGGGGGGCTCGTAGTAGAGGGACAAGGAATCGACCGGCATCCGCGTCATCCACACGTAGGCACTCCGGAAGCGCTTTCTGAGAAGAGTGTACACCGCTAGTGGTCTCAAGCTTCCACAGTAAGGCTAGCTGTACTCGTCTCCCGGCGTCCCGGCTCCGTTCTGAGCCTGGCCGGTCAACGGAAATCGTGAGAGGGGACGGCCGTCAGACGGTGGCGAAGAGGCCAGAGGCGCTCGGCGCGGACGGAGACGACATGGTCCTGATGCTGGAGCCTCCCCTCGACGAAGAGGAACGGCTCGTTCACCAGGGCGAGCCGGTGGCGGTGGAAGAGGGCGGGGCGCACGATCACGTTGGTGAGCCCGGTCTCGTCCTCGAGGTTCAAGAAGACGAAGCCCTTGGCGGTGCCTGGGCGCTGGCGCACGATCACCGCCCCCGCCACCCGCACCCAGGCGCCGTGCTTCATCCCGGCCAGGTCGGCCGCCCGTGCCACCTTCATCCGATCGAGCCGCGCCCGGTGGAACTCCATCGGATGGGGTCCGAGGCTGAGCCCGGTCCCCTCGTAATCGGCCAGGAGTAGCTCCTCCGGCGTCATCGCCCTGAGCGGAGAGCACTCCGGCGGGTCCGGTAGCTCCTCGTAGAGCGGCCCGGTGGGGCGGCCGGCCCGCTCGGCCTCCCAGAGCGCCGCGCGCCGCTCGGGCTCGAGGCTTCCGAGCGCGCCGACCCGGGCGAGCTGACCGAGCTCGTCGCGATGGAGGCCGGCACGCTTCACGAGCTCGGCCACCGAGGCAAATGGCCGCCGCCGGCGCTCCTCCTCGATCCGCTTGCCGACCTCTTCTCTCAGGCCGCGCACGTACCGGAGCCCGAGCCTCACCGCGCCATCGGGCTCGATCGCGCAGAGCCAGCCGGAGCAATTCACGTCGGCGGGGTGGATGACCTGCCCGTGCCTCTGGGCATCGCGGACGATAGTGGCCGGATGGTAGAAGCCCATGGGCTGGTTATTGAGCAGCGCCGCATAGAAGGCCGCCGGGTGATGGGCCTTCAGATACGCGCTCGCATAGGCCAGGAGCGCGAAGCTCGCCGCGTGACTTTCGGGGAAACCATAGAGCGCGAAGGCGGTGATGGAGCGGATGATGGCCTCGGCCTGCTCGCCCACGATGCCCTGTCGCGCCATGCCGGCGCGGAGCTTCTCCTCCACCGCCTTCATCGCCCGCTCCGAGCGCTTGAAGCCGAAGGCACGCCGCAGTTCCTCGGCTTCGCCGCCGGTGAAGCCGGCGGTGGCCATCGCCATCCTCAGCAATTGCTCCTGGAAGAGCGGCACGCCGAGCGTGCGGGCGAGGATGGGCTCGAGGGCCGGGTGGAGCACCGTCACCGGCTCGCGCCCCGCCCGGCGGCGGAGATAGGGGTGCACCATGTCGCCCACGATGGGCCCTGGCCGGATGATGGCCACCTGGACCACGAGATCGTAGAAGCGCTCGGGGCGAAGCCGCGGGAGCGTCGCCATCTGGGCGCGGCTCTCGACCTGGAAGACGCCGATGGTGTCCGCCTGCTGGAGCATGCCGTACACCTCGCGATCGTTCTGGGGCAGATGAGCCAGGTCCACATGGCCGCCGCGTCGCCTGATCATCTCGAGCGCGTCCTGGAGGAGCGACATCATGCCGAGGCCGAGCAGATCCACCTTGACGATGCCGAGGGCGGCGCAGTCGTCCTTGTCCCACTGGATCACCGAGCGTCCGGGCATCGTCGCGGGCTCGAGCGGCACCACCGAGTCGAGCCGCCCCTGGCAGATCACCATGCCGCCCGAGTGCTGGCCGAGATGGCGCGGGAGGTCCTGGACGGCCGTCCAGAGCCGGGCGAAGTGCCCGATGCGTGGATCCTCGGGGTCACAGCCTGCCTCATCCAGATGCGCGAGCAGCGTGTCGCCTGGATCGTTGTACTCCCAGTCGCTGACGAGCTGGGCCAGCCGCTCGATGACATCCGGGGGCAGCCCGAGCGCCTTACCGACTTCGCGCGCGGCGCTGCGGCCGCGATAGGTGATCACGTTGGCCGTCATGGCCGCGCCGAGGCGGCCGTAGCGCTCGTAGACGTACTGGATGACCTTCTCGCGACGGTCGCCGCTCGGCAGGTCGAGGTCGATGTCGGGCCACTCCCCGCGCTCCTCGGAGAGGAAACGCTCGAAGAGCAGCTCCATGCCCACCGGGTCGACAGCCGTGATTTCCAGCGCGTAGCACACCGCGCTGTTCGCCGCCGACCCCCGCCCCTGAACGAGGATGTCGTTCCGGCGGCAGAACTGGACCAGATCCCAGACGATGAGGAAGTAGCCCGCCAGGTCCAGGCGCCCGATCAGGGTGAGCTCACGCTCGATCTGCCGGCGTGCCTTTTCAGCGAGCGGGCCCGAGCCATAGCGCCCGCGCGCGCCGCGCTCCGAGAGCGCGCGGAGGAAGCCCATCGGCGTCTCGCCCGGGTGCAGCGGGTAGTCGGGAAACTGGTAGCCGAGATGCTTGAGCGTGAAGCCGAGCCGGAGCGCCAGCTCGCCCGTGTTCGCCACGGCCTCGGGGCAGTCGGAGAAGAGGCGCTCCATCACCCGCCCGCTCTTCATGAAGCGCTCGCTGTTCTGCGAGAGCAGCCGACCGGCCTGGCCGAGCGTGGTGTGATGCCTCACGCACGTGAGCGCGTCGAGGAGATGCCGGTCCTGGCGGTGGATGAGACGGGGCTCATTGGTGGCGAGGAGCGGGAGGCGGAGGCCCTCGGCCTGGGCCCGGAACCACTCGTTGCGCGCCTCCTCGGCGCGGTCCAGATGGCGCTGGAGCTCGATATAGACGTTGAAGCGGCCGTAGATGGAGACGAGCCGCTCGATGAAGCCGCGCGCGGGCGAAGCGCCAAGGCAAGCGAGGCGCGCCGCGATCGGGCCCTCGTCGCCGCCGGTCAGGCAGACGAGTCCCGCCGCATGCTCGGCCAGATCGTCGAGGGTGGCTGCGCCCTCCCCCTTGGGGGCGCGCATCTTGATCCGGGTCAGGAGCCGGCAGAGATTGCGGTAGCCCTCCCGGTCCTCGACGAGGACCGGGAGCCGGCCGCCCGTCTCCAGCATGACCTCGGCGCCGACGAGCGGGGCGAGGCCGAGCCGCGTGGCCGCGCGGTAGAGCCGCGGCGCACCGTAGACGCCGTCGCGATCCACGAGCGCGATGGCCGGCTGCTCGAGCCGGGCGGCCTCGGCGGCAAGGTCCTCCGGCAGAGGCGTCGCCTCGAGAAAGCTGAAGGCGCTCCGGGCGTGAAGCTCGACGTACATCGATCTCCCAAGACCGGCTCAGTCGTAAATCCCTTCGAGCCACCAGGTGGAGCCGTCGTGGGCGAGCCGGCAGAGGATGCCATCGCCGAGCTCCACATCCCACTCGTCGTGGATCCACGGGCGCTCGGTCCACCACTCCCCCGACGAGCGCCACGGCCCCACGCTGGCCACAATCACGGCCGTGAGCCGATCTGATCGTAGATGGACCGGGCGGCCGGCGGTGAGTGTCACGCGGGCGGGCAGCGGCGGACGCAGCCGGCGCAGCGCGAGCGCCGCGCGTGCCACATCGCTCCCCTCCTCCTGCTCTCTCGCCAAAGGGGAGAGAGATCTTGGTGGAGGGAGGTGTGGCGCCAGTTCCACCGCATCGGGACGATGGCTGTCGAGAAGCACGGGGACACCGATGTGCCGCGCGTCCACCAAGGCGGCGAGCCGGGCGAGGGTCGCCGCGAGCATGCGCGGGCTCGGGCGAGAGCGATCCGTCAGCGACTCCTGAGCCGGAGTCGCGCGCACCGGGTGGGCCCGGAGCGTGACGGCTTGTACCGGGCTCCGCGGCGGCCGGGACTCGAGGGAGGCTTTCAGGAGCGCCGCGACGGCCGTGGCCTCGTTCATGGGAACGGCCGGCGCGACGCTCCCCTCATGCACGGCGCCGTCGGCCAGACGGCAGGCCCATTCGAACTGGTCGGCCGACAGCCCCCTTCTCTCGAGCTTCTCGCAAATCCCACCGGCGAGCCCAGCCATGAGAGCGCTGAGCGGCTCGAGGGTCTCCAGCGCCCATCCCGGCTCGACCGATTCCTCGAATACCGGCGGCGGCTCCCAGGGCCGGAGCGGGCGGGGATCCTGTCCGCGCGCGAGCCGCTGGAGGCGGAGGCCTTCGCTTCCCAGCCTCTCGAACAAGGCCGTGGTCGGCAGACCGGCCAGATCTCCCAGAGTCCGTATCCCCAACCGGGAAAGCCGCGTCGCCATCTCGTCGGAGAGATCGAGAAGCGAGAGCGGGGTGGACTCGAGGTACTCCGCATCTTCTCCGGGCTTGACGACGGTGACGCCGTTCCCCCGGCGAGCAGCGACGAGGGCGCTGATCCGGCTGCTCGCGATCCCCACCTGTATCTCGAGCCCCCGGTCGGCCGCGCTGCGGACGAGGCGCCGGCCGATCTCGGCCTCGTCGCCGAACAGCCCGTGAAGCCCCGCGACATCGAGATACATGAGCCCCGGTCCCCCCTTCTCCACTCGAGGCGAATGGGCGAGCGCCACCGCGAGCAGATCGTGCTCGACCCTCTGGGCTCGCTCGGGCGCCCGCTCACGGGCGAAGAGACAGGCGAGGCGTCTCAGAGCTGCCATTCGATTTCGACCCCATCTTCCCCCCGCGGAGGGAGAAGGTTGGGGTGAGGGTGGGATCGAGCGCGGGAGCGAAGGACGCGCGCCTCGGTGGTGAGGCCCGCCAGCCGGGTGGGATGCGGCAGCCCGATCCAACGGGACTCGAGCCGGCGCATGGACACTGCCAGCGCGGCGGCGCTCCCCGCCAAGCGATGCGGAACGCGAAGCACCAGGATGGTGGCGCTCTGCTCCGCAGCGATCTTCAGCCGGAGACAGAGCGCGGGCGGGATGGGTTCCCGGCGGATGAGCGGTAGCTCGCCGAGATCCAGCGCGACGAGGGCGAAGCCCGGGCAGCGCGCGAGGAGGTCAGCCGAGCTGAAGGCTGCCCGCAGCCGGCCGCCGCACTTCACCCAGAGGAGCCGAGAGAGATCGGCGCCAGCTGCAACGGCGGAGGCGGGATCGAATGAATCCGCCCCATCCACGAGAGCGACCTGATCGCCGGAAGCCGTGGTTCTGGCCATCAAGGCCAGGAGCAGGCTGCTGCCTCCTGAGGACCAGGGGCCGACGATCTCGCTGAGCTGCCCCGCAGGGAAGGCGCCCAGCAGGAGGTCGATCCCTCGAGGACCTCGCCTTGGCGGAGGCAAGGATTTGTCCGAGATGACCATGACCAGCACTCGAAAGCTGAGTCGAGTAGCAGATATTACACGTCATTTGTTTAGTATAATCAAGAACTAGATCTTGTGAGAAATATCCAGCAACCCCCTATATGTAGTAAAGCAGACCCTGGGTCACGTCGTGGCCCGCTGGACCCGGTGCGGCGACAGCGCCGAGGCTTCTTACCCGGGGGCCTGGAGCAGGGCGTCCAGCCGCGCCGTCGCGCGTCCCCAATCGAACCCGGTAGAGACGAACTCACGCCCCTGCCGCGCGATGCGTTCGCGCAGATCCCGGTCCTCGACGAGCCGGGCGAGCGCGCGAGCCAGCGCGTCCACGTCTCGACGCGGCGCCACCACGGCTGTTCGCCCGTCGACGGCGTAATCGCGGCAACCGCCGTTGTCGTAGGTGCAGAGCGCCGCGCCGCAGGCCATGGCCTCCATCGGAGGCATCCCCAGTCCCTCGTCCCAGGACGGACAGCAGTAGATCTGGCAGCGGCTGTAGAGCCAGGCCAGTCGCGGCTGGGGCAGGTTCTCGAAGAACTCCTCGTAGGGGAGTGAGCGGCGCGGGGCCTTGAGCCCGAACCCGACCAGCCGGAGCTCGGGATGGCGTGCCTTCACCCGAGTGAACGCCTCGATCCCATCCGCCACCCCTTTCCACTCGTAGTCGTGATGGAGCATCAAGACGCGCAGCCGGTCGTCCTCGCGCTCGACAGGCGCCCGATGGAAGAGAGTTGGGTCCACCGGGGTGACGATCACCGCGGCCCGACTCTCGAACCGGCTCGCCATGATCTCGGCGAGCCAGGTGGAGATCACGATTTTCTGGAGCGGGAGCCGGTAGGTCGCGTCGACGCGCTCGGCGGAGCCGTGATAGAGGCTCTCGTAATGCTGGATGAAATAGAACTTGCGCCCGCAACGGGCGGGCGCGTCGGCAACTGGCTCGGCCGACTGCCAGGCTGTGGCGATCAGCACGTCGGCATCGGGAAGCCGGGCGGGCGCCCAGTCGAGCACCCACCGCACCCGCGCGAGAAGGCCGGGCATCCACTCTGGAACCCGCTGGAACCGATTGCGCCACCAAGCCTTCACGCGCCGGCGGGCCGGCACCAACACCGTGACGTCGTGCCCGCGCGCGGCGAGTCGGTCCGCGTGGGTGAGGATGGCCCGCACGCCGCCGGCGACGCGCAGATGGGGCGACAGAAAGGTGATGCGCACGGGCCCAGTGCCGCCAGCATCCTGCTAGATCGCCATCGAGACCTGCCCCGTCCTCCGGTACGCGGCCGGGTCGAGCACCACGTTGATGCAATACACTTCGCGGGAGCCGAGCGCCTTGTCGAGCGCGGGGCGGATCTGGTACGGCTCCGTGACATAGATGCCCCTGCCGCCGAACGCCTCGACCATCCGATCGAAGCGTGTGAACGGCAGCGACGTCCCCACCGCCCGCTCGGCGCCGAAGAACGAGAGCTGCGGATTCCTGATCTGTCCCCAGCCGCCGTCGTTGCCGATGATCACCGTCATGGGGAGCCGGAAGCGCACGGCCGTCTCCATCTCCATCCCGTTGAGCCCGAAGGCCCCGTCGCCCGCGATCAGGAGCACGCGCCGGTCGGGGTGGAGGAGCTTGGCGGCGATCGCGAACGAGGGCCCCACCCCGAGGCAGCCGAACGGCCCCGGATCGAGCCACTGCCCGGGTGCGCTCACGGGCACGAACTTCGACGCGCAGCCGACCACGTCGCCGCCGTCGCCCACCACGATGGTCTCCGGCGTGACCACCGACGCGATCTCCCGCGCCCACCGGTAGTGGGAGATCGGGACCGCGTCCGAGGCGCTCTCCGATTCGAGCTTGCCGCGACTCTCCCGCTCCTTCTGGCCGACGCGGCGCCGCCACTCCTCGAAGCGGACCGCTAGGCCGGCGGGCAGCGTCTCGACGAGCTGATCCAGGATCCGATCGATATGGCCCTGGAGTCCCAGCTCGAGGGGGCGGTTGCGTCCGAGCTCGACGGCGTCACAGTCCACCATGACGACGCGCGCGTCCTCCGCGAAGGTCGGCGGCCGCCCGTATCCGAGACGGAAGTCGAGCGGCGCGCCGAGCACGAGGACGAGGTCCGCGTTGGCGAGGGCCCAGCCGCGCGAGTGGGCGAAGGCGCACGGGTGATCGGGCGGCAGCGCGCCGCGGCCGGCGCCGTTCATGAAGACGGGGAGGCCGGAGCAGTCGGCGAACGAGGCCAGCGGCTTGGCGGCACCGTCCCAGTAGACGCCGCTCCCCGCCAGGACCACCGGCCGCTCGGCCCGGGAGACGAGATGCGCGAGCCGCACCACATCGTCCGGATCGGCCAGAGTGGCGCTCCGGTGCACGTAGCGCGTCGGGATCGGCGCCAGCCTGTCCTCGATCATGGTCATCAGGAGGTCCACGGGAATCTCGACGAAGACCGGGCCGGGGCGGCCGGTCAGCGCGGTGCGGATGGCAGTGGTGAGCACCTCGGGGATCTGGCGCGTCTCCGCCACCGTCCACGAGCCCTTGGTGATCGGGCGGAGCAGCGCCACCTGCTCCGTCTCCTGCAGCGCTCCCAGCCCGCGGAGCCCCAGCGGCGCGGCGCCGCCGATCAGGAGCAGCGGGCTTCGCGCCGAGAAGGCATTGGCCACGCCCGTGACGGCGTCGGTCACGCCGGGCCCGGCCGTCACTACCGCCACCCCGATATTGCGGGTAAGCCGCGCATAGGCGTCGCCCGCGTGGGCGCACGCCTGCTCGTGGCGCATGTCCACGACCTGGACGCCCTCGGTCACGCAGCCGTCGTAGATGGGCAGGATGTGGCCGCCGCAGAGCGTGAAGATATGCCTCACGCCCGCCTCCTTGAGCGTGCGCGCCACGAGATGTCCGCCGGTGAGATCCGCCATGTCACTCGGAGGGGGGCTCAATCTGTCACGGTCTCCGGTGACGCGGGCGGGGAAGCGGTCACCAGAACTTCTCCCATCTGACGCTTTTCCTGTCCATACCCTTCTTGACCAGCACGTCCCGCACCCGGTGGATGGTCTCGCCGCCGCCGCAGACATAGACCACCAGCCGGTCCACGCTGTGGACCAGGCGCTCCACCAACTCCGCGACCTCGCCCCTCTCGCCGCGCCAGCCGGGCGGCGCCGCGCGTGCGGCCGGAAAGTAGGAAAAGGAGGGGTAGCGGCGGGCGAGCGATCGGAACTGGGCATCGTAGATGAGCCGCGCCGGGTCTCGCCCCCAGAAGATCAGGCCGTTGAGGCGCCCGTATCCGGTCTCGTAGAGGTGAGAGAGGATCGAGCGGACGGGCACGACGCCGACCTCCTCGGCCACGAAGAGCGCGCGCCTCGGGTCGGTCCGGCTGAAGACGAAGCCGCCGGTGGGCCCCTTGAAGCCGACCGGATCGCCGACCTTGAGGCCGCGCAGCCACTGGGAGCCGATGCCCCCGGGCGCCACGTCGACCGAGAGCGTGATCACGCCCTTGCGCGTGGGGGAGGAAGCCATGCTCCAGGCGCGCACAGTCTTCGGGCCGAACGGGACCGAGATCCATTGGCCCGCCTGGAAGCTCCAGTCCGCGGGCTCCGTGATGCGCAGGTCCACCTCGATGACCTCCGGAGTGAGCCAGCGCGTGCCCGCGACCTCGGCCTTGCACTCCCTCGGCTTCTGGGCCACGGCGCGTCAGCTCCGGAAGCGGGGCACGATCTCTGCGGCGATGGTCTCGATCTCCTATCGGGGAAACGCGTCCTTGACCCCGCCGTCCACCGTGATCGTGCAACCGGTGGTCTTGGCCGAGCGGTCGGAGGCGAGAAAGAGCACCGCCTCCGCCACGTCTTCGGGGAGGATGGGGCGCGCCAGGATGTTGCGCTTCCGGTAGAACTCCTCCAGGTCGTCCACCGAGATCCCCTGCGCCCGCGCCCGCTCCCGGCGAACGTCCTCGGACCAGAGCTTGGAGTCGCGGAAGACGGCGTCCGGGTTGACGAGGTTGGACCGGATGCCGTGCGGCCCACCCTCGAGGGCCAGCACCTTGGCAAGTTGCGCCTCGGCGGCCTTGGACGCCGAGTACGCCCCGAAGTCTTTGCCCGGTGACATCACGTTCTTGGTGGCGACGAAGACGAAGGCGCCACCGAGCCCCTGGGATTTCAGCAGACGCAGCGCTTCACGGGCCACGAGGAAATGCCCGGTCGCGTTGACTGCAAACGAGCGCTCCCAGTCGGCAAGATCCAGCCGGTCGATGGGGGCCGAGTGGGCGATCCCGGCATTCGACACGACGATGTCGAGCCCGCCATAGGCCAGCACGGCCTCGTCCAGCGCCGCTCTCACCGAGGACTCGCTGGTCACGTCCATCCCGACGCCGATGGCCCTGCCGCCGCCGGAGGTCGTCGCCACCTCGTCCGCCACCTTCAGCGCGCCCGCCGCGTCCAGATCGGCGACCACGACGTGGGCGCCCTCGGCCGCCAGTCGCAGCGCCGTTGCCCGGCCGATGCCGGAGGCGCCTCCCGTCACCAGCGCGATGCGCCGGCTCAGCTCCTTCTCGGGCGGTACCAGGGTGAGCTTGTACAGCTCCAGCGGCCAGTACTCGATGTCGAAGGCATCCTGCGCCGACAGTGACGCGTAGCGCCCAAAGGAAGACGCCGCGCCCAGCACCGAGATCGTGTGACGGTAGATGTCGTTGACGATGCTCGACGTCCGGCGGTCCTTCCCCACGGTGAACATGCCGAGCCCGGCCACCACGATCACCCGCGGGAGCGGGTCGATGAGGGTCGCGCCCCCGCGATTGTGCGCGGTGAAGTACGCCGTGTAGTCGGTCACGAAGCGATTCACCGAGGCCTGCGTCGCCGCCGTGACCGCTTGCGGATCGCCGGGACGGTCCGCGGGGACGAAACACGGCAGCCGCTTGGTGTAGAGCGTGTGATCCGGCGTGGCGGGCCCCACCAGACACAGCTGCCGGGCGTCCTTCGAGGTCGCGAACTCGATCACGTCGGCGCTGTCGTCGAAGGTCATGATCACGCGCCGATCCCGGCTCACGAGGCCGCGGAGGGAGGGCGCGACGGCGATGGCGACGCGACGACGATCAGCCGGCGATGGGGTCGCGATCTCCACCCCGCCGAATCGGACGCGTCCCCTGGCCTGATGGGCGATGGCCTCCTCGGCGCGGCTGATCAGCTCGATGGTGGCGAGATAGGCGTCCCTGACGGTGGCGCCCCAGCAGATGGTCCCATGCTTCTCGAGGAGGACGGCTCGGGCTTTGGGACGGGCTTCGAACGCGCGGGCCACCTGCTTGGCGATCGGGAAGCCGGGCCGGAGGTACGCGAGCGCGATGACCTCGTCGCCGTAGACCTGCCTCAGCACCTCGGGGCAGCGGTCGTGATTGGTGAGCGACACGATGGCATCGGCATGGGTATGGATCACCGCCGGAGCGGGCAGGAACCCGTGCAGCGGTGTCTCGATGGAAGGACGCGGACTGGCCGGCTCCAGGAGCGCGTGGGTGAAGTAGTCCACCATCTCCTGGTCTTCCATCGCCTCCCGCTCGAGCAGCGCCAGGATGTCGTCCATGAGGACACCGGGGAAGTCCTTCTTCTGGATGCTCTTGAGGTCCGAGCCACTGCCCTTGACCCGCAGCACGCGTACCGCTCGGCCCCGGTGGTCGCGCTCGACGCGCTTGATGGAGGTATTGCCGCCGCCCCAGACGACCAGCGATGTCTCGGCGCCGATGAGGCGGGACGCGTAGACCAGGACATCGAGATCGGAAAGGTCCCGAGCGGCGGAATCGTCCCAGCGTGAGTTCATGGCGACACCATACCCGAATCCGGCGGCAGGGTAAATGTCCAATCAGCCCAGGAGACCGCCCGGATAGTGGCGCGCGTGGACTTCCCGGCCCTCACGCGCTCCCCCGCTGTCAAGCCCCCGCAAGGGCTCAGGCGCAGCGGCCGGGCGACGTTGACACGCCGGGGTCGGCCCCCTATCTTAGAGACGCCTCGAGCCTCAGGGGTGGGCCGCGGCCACCACCACATCGGCTTCCGCTGTGCCACCTCGGATGACCTGGGAGGTTGATGACAGATGAAGGGCCTGATCATGGATTACCCGCTCACCCTGACCCATTTCTTCGAGCGGGCCCAGAGGCTGTTCCCGAAGAAGATCCTGGGCACCCGAGTGCCGGGCGTGGGGCTCGTGAAGTACACCTACGCTGATTTCTGTGAGCGCACGGCCCGGCTGGCGGGAGCACTGTCGCGGCTCGGCGTCAACAAGGGAGACCGGGTCGGCACGCTCGCGTGGAACTCGCACCGCCATCTGGAGGTGTACTTCGCGGCGCCGCTGATGGGGGCGATCCTCCACACCGTGAACCTGCGCCTGTCGGCCCAGGACATCACCTACATCGTCAATCACGCCCGTGACAAGGTGCTGATCACCGATGCGAGCCTCTGGCCCGTCGTGGAGCCCATCCGGAAGGGCTTGAAGAGCGTCAAGCACATCATCGTCATGAAGGACAAGCCCGATGCCCAGATCCCGCCCGGTGCGCTCGATTACGAGGCACTGGTGGCGGACGCCCGGCCGGTCGCCGAGTGGCCGAAGCTCGAGGAGACCGACGCCGCGGGCATGTGCTATACCTCGGGCACCACCGGGCACCCGAAGGGTGTGGTCTACACCCACCGCGGTATCTTCCTGCACTCCATCGCCTCGTCCATGGTGGACGTGCTGGCCATCTCCGAGCGCGACGTGATCCTGCACATCGTGCCCATGTTCCACGCCAATGCCTGGTGCGTGCCCTTCGCCGCGGTGATGAACGGCGCCACCCAGTTCTTCGGTGGGCCAAATCCCCAGCCGCGCGACATCGTGGAGATCATCCACAACGAGCGCGTGACCTTCGTGGGCGCGGTGCCGACGGTGTGGATCGCGATCCAGGCCATCCTCGAGAGGGAGCCGCAGTGGGACATCTCCTGCGTGAGCCGGATACCCATCGGGGGCTCGGCGGCGCCCAAGGTCCTGATCGAGGCCTTCGAGAAGAAGTATGGGGCCACCATGGTGCACGCCTGGGGCATGACGGAGATGACGCCGCTCGGCACCGTCTGCCGGCTCAAGTCCTACATGGAGAAGCTGCCAGATGAGGAACGCTACGCGATCCGTGCCAAGCAGGGCTACAACACCGTCTGCGTGGACATCCGCATCGTGGACGAGGCGGGAGTCGAGCAGCCCTGGGACGGCAAGAGCGTGGGCGAGATCCAGGTGCGCGGCCCGTGGGTGACCAGCGGCTACTACCACAACCCCGAGGGTACGGTCCAGTTCACCGCCGACGGCTGGTTCCGCACGGGCGACGTGGCCAGCATCGATCCGGAAGGCTACGTGCAGATCACCGACCGGACCAAGGACCTCATCAAGTCGGGCGGCGAGTGGATCTCGAGTGTGGATCTCGAGACCACCATCATGGGCCACGCGAAGGTGCTCGAGGCCGCCGTCATCGCCGTGCCCCACGAGAAGTGGCAGGAGCGGCCCCTGGCCTGCGTGGTGCCCAAGCCCGAGTTCAAGGGCCAGCTCACGGCCGAGGAGATCCTCGACTATCTCACGCCGCGTGTGGCCAAGTGGTGGTTGCCCGACGAGGTGACCTTCATCGAGGCCGTCCCCAAGACCAGCGTCGGCAAGTTCGACAAGAAGGTGCTCCGCGAGCGCTTCAAGAGCTGGAAGCCGCGAGGGTAGATCCCCGGGAGCGGAAGCCCCAGGTTCTCGAGGAGGATCACGGCGAAGACGACTACGTAGCCGTGCTGCACCAGGAGCCATACGACATCGCTCACACCTGTTCGATGGTCCTGCCGTCACTCGGGATTCACCGTGCCGGGAGCGGTCCGGCGCCCCGCGCGGCCGAGTCGGCCGCCTGGCACATCTTCTTGACATCATCCCAGTCGGACTCGGGGAGCAGCGGGACCGCCGGGCCGGGCGCCCGGGCGGCAAGGGCCTTGAGCCGCTCGATCCGGTCGGCGGTGCTCGGGTGGGTGGACAGGTACTTGAGCGCCCTCGCCGGCTGCTTGTCGCCCTTCATCAGCACCTCGAAGAACCGGATCGTCCCCGCCGGGTCGATGCGGGCAGCCAGGAGCATCTTCATCCCCTCGGCATCCGCTTGCGCCTCGGCGCGGCGGCTGTACTGGAGCTGCCCGAGGACGCGCGCGCTCTCCAGTCCATAGGCGAGCGGGCCAGTCATGTCTCCGGTCAGCGCGGCGAGGAGGAGGCCGGTGGAGGCATGCTGGATCAGAGCCTGGGTCGCATGGCGCTGCAAGACGTGCTGCATCTCGTGGGCCAGGACACCGGCGAACTCCTCGGGACTGCCGGTCTGCTCGAGCAGGCCGCGGAACACCACGATGTAGCCGCCGGGCGCCGCCAGCGCGTTGACCTGGGGCCGGTTCACCACGAACAGACGGAAGGTGTACGGCGGTCGCGCCACCGTGGCCGTCAACCGGGCCACGATGGAGGCGAGGACCTGCTGGCGGCGGGGATCCTGGCAGATGAGGTCCGGCGGGGCCAAATGCTCGATGGCGGACCGACCGAGGCGCTCCTCCCAGGCCACGGGGACGCGTGGAGCCACGAGCGCAGCGAGCGCGGGGATCCCCCACAGATAGAGGGCGCCGGTGATCCCGACGACAGCTACGGCAGCGAGGATCGTGAGTCGGAGGCGGCTGCCGCGGCGCGCGGGGTCGTGAAAGCGCGCCCCGAACTGCGGCGCCACTTCGCGCAGGCTCACCAGAAAGCCCAGGTCGGAGATCAAGAGGGCCTCGGGCAGCTCCCCGCCCCGCTCGAGACGCACCTCCTCACCCTCGTAGAATCCCTGGGTCTGGCGGATGTCGTCGTAGGGCCAGAAGCGCGTCCATCCGCCGGCCGTCCTGACTTCCAGGCCCTCACGCATGAGCCGGACGCTGGCCTGGTGACGGATCGCGGTTTGCCCGTCGAGGTAGTACGCCTGCCACTCGTGCTGCATCAGAAACGCCGTCCGGGCGGCGTGCCCGGGCATCAACCGAGGTCGAAGCCGGTATCCAGGAACCCCGCCAGCCCTTCCCCGGTGGCGGACGCGAGCTGCGCCTGTTGCTGGATGCGCTCGAAATCGACCGGACCCTCGAGGGCGAGGTAACGGAAAGCGAAGCGGATACTCCTCACCCGCACCCACGGCCACGCCAGCCCCAGCGTCAACAGGAGGAGGAGCCCATTCACCACGTAGAGGCCGAGCAGCGCGCCTCCCGTGACCGTCGAGCGGAACCGCGCCGCCGGGCCGAAGCGCGTGTGGTCCCAGAAGAACCGCCGCTTCCGGGCCAGGAACCAGATCCAGCAGAGACCGAGGGTCGGCAGCGTGAGCAGGATGGCGAGCACGAAGGCCCGGAACAGCTCGCGCCCGCGGCCGTCGAAGTCGAAGCGCTCGTTGCCGAAGTAGGAGTTGGACACCATGAAGGCCTGGCGGCGGGTGAGGTAGACCGGGAAGTACAGGCCGAAGGTCAACCCGGTGAGGAAATACCCCTTGATGAAGATCAGGATGAAGCTCCACGCCTTTCCGCGGAAGGAAAAACGGATGCCCCGCCATGAAGCGCGGCTCAGCCGATAGCGACGCGCCCCCACCATCGCGACGGGGATGAAGATGAACAACAGGACGGAGACGAGGAACGCCGCCACCCCCTTGATGCTCGGGTCCACGTCCAGCTGGTCGCGGACAATCGTGAGGACGATGATCGGCAGAAAGAACACCACGAAGGCTCTGAGAAGGCCCAGCAGCAGCTCCTTCCCGGTGCCGTGGTAGGCGAAGCGGTCGCCCTCGAACCCGGTCTCGCTGAACAGGTAGCGGCGCACCCGGGTCTTCGCCCAGGGATAGTAGACTCCGAGCGTGACCAGGATCAGCAGGGCGTTGATGATGTGGATGCCCAGCAGGGTCCCCCCGGAGCCATGGAACGACGGCCGGCGAACCATGCCCGGGCCCTCCCCATGGGCGGGCGCGCCTGCCGGGATTCCTTGGGGCGGCGCCGGGGCGGAGGGCGGCGCGGGCGGCCTCCGGAAGAACGACGCGCTTGACGGACTCGATCCCTCCATTGGCGCACTATGGTCAGACGCGACGCGGAGTGTCAACTACTTGTCAGGACGAGCGGCGAGTCGCAACCGCCCGCCCGGATGGAGGCGGGGCAGCCCGACCACGCCAGGAACCCGTCGCAGAAAAGCTCGTGCAAGATGACCGATGTTCGAGCGCCGGCTTTGCCGGCGCAACGATTCCTTGGGGGAGGCTTCGGAAGGGGGGCTTCGCCCCCCTTCCGAATCTCCTAGGCAGGGCTGAGCCGCCTTTCCAGGTAGCGCGCGTAGCGAGACATGGAGTACGTGCACATCCAGTAGACGACGGCGATGAAGAGGTACAGCGCGAAGGGCCGGACCTCGCGGTTGTTCACAACCTGGGCGGCCTTGGTCAGGTCCATGAAGCCGATGATGGAGGCGAGCGAGGTGTCCTTGAAGAGCACGATGAACTGAGTGACCAGGGACGGGATCATGTTCTTGAGCGCCTGGGGGAGCACGACGTGGCGCATGGTCTGCGCGCCGGTGAGCCCGACCGCGGTGGCGGCCTCGACCTGGCCACGGGGGACCGACTGGATCCCGGCGCGCACGATCTCGCCCAGGTAGGCCGCCTCGAAGATCACGAAGGCGGCCAGGGCGACACCGAACTCGGGGATGGCGGTCTTGAGCAGGATGGGAATGATGAACCACATCCAGAAGATCACCATCACCAGCGGGACGCCCCGGAAGAACTCGACGTAAAGCGTGGCGGGCAGCCGGATCCACGACTGGGGCGCGAGCCGGCTGATCCCGATGAAGATGCCCAGGATGAAGCCGAGGACGATGGAGGGGATGGCCAGGCGCAGCGTGCCCCCCGCGAAGCTCCCGAATCCGAGGAAGCCCTGGACTATCAGGAAGGGCAGGTTGCGCCAGATGACGTCGAGGTCGAGCATCACCAACTCGCGGGCACCCGGGCCGGCGCCCGCCCGCCCGGAGCCCCTTTCACGCCAGAGAGCCTCACCTCTGGCGTCTCCCACGGGCGGTGATGAGTCCCGGGATGGCCGTGCGCCGCTCCACCCAGCCCATGACCGACGCGAGAGAGACGCACAGGACAAGATAGATGACGGTGCCAGCGGTGAGCGCCTCGATGGCCTTCGCCGTGTACGTCTCGATCTGGCGCGTCTGGAAGGTCAGCTCCGCCACGCTGATGGTCAGCGCCACCGAGGAGTTCTTGAGCAGGTTCAGCGACTCATTGGTCGCGGGCGGGATGATGAGCCGGAACGCCACCGGCAGGATCACGTAACGATACGCCTGGAGGGTCGTGAACCCGGACGCGACCGAGGCCTCGAATAGCGTCTTGGGGATTGACTGGATTCCCGACCGCAGCACCTCCGAGAAGCGCGCCCCGCTGTACACGCCGAGGGCGCACACCGCCGCCCAGAACTCGAGCCCGTGACCGAAGAGCCAGTCCTGCATCTCCTGCGGCAAGAACGGAGGCACGCCGAAGTACCAGAAGAACATCCACACCAGCAGCGGCACGTTCCGGAAAAACTCCACGTAGCCGGTGGCCAGGACTCGCAGCGGCCTCAAGGGCACGGTGCGGAACGCGCCCGACAGGATGCCCAGGCAGACGGCGAGCAGCCAGGCCAGCGCCGACAACTCGAGCGTGGTGATCAGGCCGCTCCACAGCCACTCGCCCGACTGCCCCGTCCACAGCACCGACCAGTCGAACCTGTAATTCATCTATGAAAGCGGCGATGAAAGCGACGGCGCGGGGTGCCCGGGCCGGAGGATGCCCTCCGAACCCCATTTGTAGTTTGGGGTGAGGAGGGCGCCCCGCGGCGCCAGGCGCCGCCGCTTGCCTGGCGTTACTTCGGCACCACCTGGTAGATCATGAACTGCCGCACACCGGGGCTCATCGGATAGGGCAGCTCGCCCTGGGGCCCGAACCACTTCTCGTAGATCTCGAAGAACCTGCCCGACTCGATGCCGTCCATCAGGCCGTTGTTGACCACGTTGCGGAAGTCGGCGTCGTTCTTCCGCATGGCCATGCCGTAGGGCTCGTACGAGTAGAACTCGCCGACCACCTCCCACTGGGCGGGGTTGGGAGCCTTGAGCTTCAGGCCGGCGAGCTGGATGCCGTCATTGGTGTAGGCGTCCACCTGTCCCTGGAGCAGCGCCTGGAAGGCCGCCGGCTGATCGGGGAATTCGCGGAGCTGCGCCTTGGGTGCCTTCTCGCGGATGATCCGGGCATTGGTCGAGCCCTGCTGGGCGGCGATGCGCTTGCCGTCGATGTTCTTGATGCTCTTGATGGGACTGCCCTTCTTGACGAGGAACTGGGCGCCGGTGACGAAGAAGGTGATCGAGAAGTCCACGCTGTCGCGCCGGACGCGCGTGTCCGTCATGGTGCCCGCGATGAGGTCCACGGCATTGGAGCTGAGGAGCGGGATGCGAGTCGGCGGCGCCGACTCCTTCTTCTCGAGCTTGATCTGCTTGCCGAGCTTCTGGGAGATCGCCGGCAGCACGAGCTGCTCGACGAGCTCGATGGAGAACCCGACCCACTCGTTCTTGCTGTTGACATAGGCGAAGGGCGGCGAGCCCGTGCGCGTCCCGATCGTCATCGTCTCCGTGCGGGCGATCTTCTCCAGCGTCGTCTCGGCCAGCGCCGGCGCGACCCCGCCCACCAGCACGGCCAGAACCAGGGTGAGAGCGACCATCTTCCCCATACGCGTCCTCCTCTTGTCTCGCGTGACCGTGTTTGTTCTCATTAGTGGGACAGGATCTTGGAGAGGAACTCCTTGGTCCGCTCGGACCGCGGGGCGGCGAAGAACGCCGCGGGCTCCTGCACCTCCACGACCTGACCCCCGTCCATGAACACCACGCGGTGGGCGACGCGCCGGGCGAAGCCCATCTCGTGGGTCACCACCATCATGGTCATGCCCTCGCGGGCGAGGTCGGTCATCACGTCGAGCACTTCGTTGATCATCTCGGGGTCGAGCGCCGAGGTCGGCTCGTCGAAGAGCATGATCTTGGGTTGCATGGCCAGCGCCCGCGCGATGGCCACGCGCTGCTGTTGCCCGCCCGACAGGTTGGCAGGGTAATAGTCGGCCCGGTCCGGGATCCGCACCCGCGCCAGAAGGTCCCGGGCGATCTTCTCGGCCTCCGCCCGCGCCATCCCCTTCACCTTCACCGGAGCCAGCATGACGTTCTCGAGCGCCGTCATGTGGGGGAAGAGGTTGAAGGACTGGAAGACCATGCCGACCTCGGCCCTGAGCCGCGCGAGTTTGACGTCCGCCCCGGTGATGGACTGGCCGTAGACCCGGATCTCCCCGTTCTGGATGGGCTCGAGGCGGTTCACGCAGCGAATCAGGGTGCTCTTCCCCGAGCCCGAGGGTCCGCAGACGACGACGACCTCGCCGGCCTCGACGTCGAGGTCCACGCCGGCGAGCACGTGGAGCCGGCCGAACCACTTGTCCACCTTCTTGAACTGGATGGCGTGCGCCATGGCGCCGGTTGCCGCTCTACTCGATCACCAGGAGCGTGTCGCCCGGGTTGACGGCCTGGCCAACCTGGACGTGGATCTCCCTGACGCTCCCCGCCACCACCGCGCGGAACTCGTTCTCCATCTTCATCGCCTCCAGGACGATGAGCCCGTCTCCGGGGTTGACCGTCTGCCCCACCTCGACCTCGATGTGCACGACCTTGCCCGGCATCGGCGCCTTGAGCACCTGGCCGCCCGCCCCGGCCTTGCCGCCGCGGGTGCGGATGATGTACCGCGTCTCCTCCTCGACGCGAATGTGGTAGCTCTCGCCGTCCAGTTCGACGACGGAGACGCCGTCGCGGTCGCTCACGTCGACCACGTGGGACACCCCGCAGATCAGGAGCGACCAGATGCCCTCGGCGGCCTGCCGGGCGTCCACGTCGGAGACCTCGTCGCCGATGGCGACGCGGTACCGGCCGTCCTTCCCGGTCACCTCGATAGGGATGATCTCCCCCCCGAGCTCGGCCTCGAACTTCACCGGTCTCTCCAGCCCGGCCCGATCGCGCGGCGCCACGCGCTCGAGCCCGCGGGCATCGGCGCCGGGGCCTGCTTTCCGGCCCGGTCATAGGCGGCGAGGGCGGCGGTGATGAGCGCGATGGTGCGCCGTCGGCCGGCCGCCTCCGGGCGGTCCACGCCCATCATCCGCTCGAGGAAATGCGTGGAGAGCCGCCCGGCGACGAAGTCCTCGTGCCGCATGATGTGCTGGAGGATCGGGATGGTCGTCTGGACGCCTACCACCTTGTACTCGGCGAGGGCCCGTGCCATGCGCGAGATGGCGGCCTCCCGGTCCGTGCCCCACGCGACGAGCTTGGCCATCAGGGTGTCGTAAAAGCGCGAGATCGTATAGCCGGTGTAGACGCCCGAGTCATCGCGCACCCAGGGCCCGCTCGCCGGCCTGAGGCTGGTGATGCGACCGGGCGACGGGATGAACCCCGCATAGGGGTCCTCGGCGTTTATGCGACACTCGATGGCCCAGCCGTTCCAGGCGACATCGTCCTGGGTGAAACCGAGCTTCCCCCCGGCTGCGATCCTGATCTGCTCCTTGACGAGGTCGCGTCCCGTCACGAACTCCGTCACGGTGTGCTCGACCTGCAGCCGCGTGTTCATCTCGAGGAAGTAGAAGTTCCGGTCGCGGTCCACGAGGAACTCCACGGTCCCCGCATTGACATAACCGGCCGCGGCGGCGATGCGGCAGGCCGCATCTCCCATGCGGCGGCGGAGATCGGGATCCACGAAGGGCGATGGGCTCTCCTCGATCAGCTTCTGGTGGCGGCGCTGGATCGAACACTCGCGCTCGCCGAGATGGATCACGCCGCCGTGGCCGTCGGCGAGCACCTGGATCTCGATGTGGCGCGGCTCCTCGACGTACCGCTCGATGTACACCGCCGCATCGCCGAAGGCCGCGCCCGCCTCCGAACGCGCCGCGCGCAGCGCACCGGTCAGCTCGCCGGGAGCGCGGACGAGCCGCATCCCCTTGCCGCCGCCGCCCAAGGCCGCCTTGATCATGATCGGGTAACCGACCTCGGCCGCGCTGCGGGCGGCCTCGGCGTCGTCGCTGACCGGCCTCTCCGTCCCGGGCACCACGGGCACCTTCATCCGGATGGCCACCCGGCGCGCGGCCATCTTGTCTCCCATGGAGCGGATGGCGGCCGGGGGCGGGCCGATGAAGACGAGGTGCGCGGCCGCGCACGCCTCGGCGAAAACCGCGTTCTCGGCGAGGAAGCCGTAGCCGGGATGGATGGCGTCGGCGCCCGTGGCCCGGGCGGCCGCGATGACCCGGTCGACGGCGAGATAGCTGTCCGCCGCCGGCGGCGGTCCCAGGAGCACCGCCTCGTCGGCCAGGAGCACGTGAAGCGACTCCCGGTCGGCCTCGGAGAAGACGGCGACGGCGGCGATGCCCATCTCGCGGCAGGCCCGGATGACCCGGACGGCGATCTCGCCGCGATTGGCGATGAGGACCTTCCCGAAGGGGAACGTCACGGCGCAGGCATGATAGCAGGAGTGTTACGAGGGGGCAACGCGGAACAGCCCAGCTGAGATCATTCACGAGCACGATCGCGAGACCGGGCGGGTGGCGCCGGACCCGCACGGACACGCGCTCCGCGGCGTCACTCCGCGGCGCGGAGGCGGAAGCGCTGGATCTTCCCCGTCGGCGTCTTGGGCAGGTCGGCCACGAACTCGACCCACCGCGGCGCCTTGTACCCCGCGAGTCGATGCTTGACGAGTTCACGCAGCTCAACCGCCAGCGGCTCGCCCGCCACCGCGCCCGCCTTCAGCACGCAAAAGGCCCGCGGCCTGGTGAGCCCGTCCGTGTCCTCGTCACCGATGACGGCGGCTTCGAGCACCGCGGGATGCTCCACGAGGCAGGCCTCCACCTCGGCCGGGGCGACCCACATGCCGCCCACCTTGAGCATGTCGTCGGACCGCCCGCAGAAGTAGAAGTAGGCGTCGCCGTCCTGGTAGAACATGTCTCCCGTCTTGAGCCACTCGCCGAGCATCGTGGCCTTGGTGCGTTCGTGGCGGTTCCAGTAGTACGGCGCCGTCGAATCGCCCTTGATGAGCAGGTGCCCGACCGTCCCCGGCGCCACCGGGCGCCCCTCGTCGTCCACCACCCGCGCTTCGTAGCCCGGGACGATCTCGCCGCTGGAGCCGGGCCGAGCCCGACCTGGGCGGTTGGCGATGAAGTCGTGGAGCGCTTCCGTCGAGCCCACGACGTCCAGCAACTCGTGGCCGAAGCGCGACCTCCAGGCGTGGAAGAGCGCCGGGGGAAGCGCCTCGCCCGAGGAGACGCAGAGCCTGAGCGAGGAGAGATCGAATCGCCGCTCGGCGCCCTCGATCTGGAGCAGGCGCGCGTACACGGTGGGCACGGTAAAGAGGAGCGTCGGCCGCTCGGCATGGATCAGCTCGAAGATCCTCGACGGCTCGGGGCGCTCGGGGGCCAGGAGCGAGGCCGCGCCCACGCGCGCGGGGAAGTACAGCGCGTTGCCCAGCCCGAAGGCGAAGTAGAGCTTGGAGACGGAGAAGATCAGGTCGTCGGCGCCGATGCCGAAGATCCCCTGGCCGACCAGCTCGGCGGCGTACACGAGGTCGTGATGCAGGTGGACGGCCGCCTTGGGCTGGCCGGTGGAGCCCGAGGTGTAGCCCCAGAGCGCGGCGTCGTCGCGGCTCGTGTCCGCGGCCTCGAGCTCCGGGGAGGCGCGCTCCAGCAGGCGCTCGTAGGCGAGGGCGCCTCGCCGGGTCCGGCCCACCACGACGACCGCGGAGAGCCAGGGACAGCGCTCGCGCACCGCGAGGATCCTCGGCGCCACCGCGTCGCTCGCGATGACGGCCCGCGCCCGGCTGTCGTTGAGCAGGAAGGCGTAGTCGGAGGCCTGGAGGGTGTCGCCCACGGGAACGGGGACGGCGCCGATCTTCATGGCACCCCAGAATGTCTCGGCGAACTCTGGGCAATCGGGCAGGGCGAGGAGGATGCGGTCCTCGATGTCGATGCCCCGCAACCGGAGCGCGTTGCCGAGCCGGTTGGCGCGCAGCCCGATTTCCTCGTAGGTCACGCCGCGCCCCGCGTAGCGGAATGCCGTGCGCCCGCCCCGCCCTTCGTGGAGATGGCGGTCGAGGAAGAAGGCGGCGGCATTGAAGCGCTCGGGGACGTGGACCGCGGCCGTCATAGGGCGTGGCTCCTTCCGGTGATACCCCAGGCGGCCTCCGCGCGCAACCCGCGCGCCGGCAAGCCGGCCCGACCGTCAGAGCGCGCCTGTATACTTTGACGGGAAATGGACGATCTCCTCGCCGCGCGCTCCCAGATGGCGATGTCGCTGGCCTTCCACATCGTCTTCGCGGTGGTCGGGATCGGCATGCCCGCCCTCATGGTCATCGCCGAGCAGCGGTGGCACCGCACCGGGGACGCGATCTACCTCGAACTGGCCAGGCGCTGGGCCAAGGGCACCGCCATCCTCTTCGCGGTGGGGGCGGTCTCGGGGACGGTCCTGAGCTTCGAGCTGGGACTCCTCTGGCCCGGCTTCATGGCCTGGACAGGGCCGATCATCGGGATGCCCTTCGCCCTCGAGGGCTTCGCGTTCTTCACCGAGGCGATCTTCCTGGGCGTGTACCTCTACGGCTGGGAGCGCATCTCCCGGCGCGCGCATATCGCGGCCGGGGTGCTCGTCGCGCTGAGCGGGGCCCTGTCCGGCATCTTCGTCGTGATCGCCAATGCCTGGATGAACGCGCCCGTGGGATTCGAGCTGGCCGACGGCCGCCCGGTGAACATCGACCCGATCGCCGCCATGATGAGCCCGGCCTCCCTTCCCCAGACGCTGCACATGACACTCGCCGCCTATGCCTCGACCGGGCTCGTGGTGGCGGGAATCCACGCCTTTTTCCTGCTGCGCGATCCGCGGAACGCCTTTCACCGGCGTGCCCTCGCCGTGGCGCTGCTGGTGGGCGGCCCGGCAGCTCTCCTGCAGCCCCTGTCGGGCGACCTGAGCGCGCGCTTCGTCGCGCGCTGGCAGCCGGCCAAGCTCGCCGCCATGGAGGGGCAATTCAGGACCGAGGCCGGCGCCCCGCTCCGGATAGGCGGGATCCCCGATGAGCGCGCGGGGAAGACCCGCTACGCCATCGAGATCCCGCGCCTCCTCTCCCTCCTCGCCTTCCATGACCGCGATGCGGTCGTAAAAGGGCTCGATGCCTTCCCGCGCGACCAGTGGCCGCCGGTCGCCCTCGTCCACGTCGCCTTCCAGGTCATGGTGGGGCTCGGGTCGTTCATGGCGGGGGTGGCCGCGTGGGCCCTGCTCCTCGCGTGGCGCATTCGTGGGCTGCCCACGCATCCCTGGCTCCTCGGCGCGCTCGTGGCGGCGGCGCCGATGGGATTCGTCTGCACCGAAGCGGGCTGGGTGGTCACCGAGGCGGGACGCCAGCCGTGGATCATCTACAACGTGGTCAAGACGGCGGATGCCGTGACGCCCATGCCCGCGCTCATCATCCCCTTCACGGTCTTCACGGCGCTCTACCTCTTCCTCGGCGTCATCGTGGCGTCGCTCCTCTACCGGCAGGTGCTGAAAAGCCCCACGGTCGTCGAGGATCCACACGCCGCGCCGCCCGAGCGGAGTGAGCCGTGACCGATCTCCTCACGCTCCCGAACGCGCTCGCAGGGCTCACGGTGGTGGCGCTCAACGGCTACGTCCTCCTGGGCGGCGCCGACTTCGGCGGCGGGATCTGGGATCTCCTGGCTTCCGGGCCGCGACGCGAGCGTCAGCGGGCGCTGATCGGCGCCGCGATCGGGCCCATCTGGGAGGCGAACCATGTCTGGCTCATCATCGTGGTCGTCCTGCTGTTCACCTGCTTCCCGTCCGTCTTCGCCGAGCTGGCGATCACGCTTCACATCCCGCTCACGCTCATGCTCATCGGGATCGTGCTCCGCGGTTCCGCCTTCACGTTCCGGGCGCACCAGGACGGCGGAGGCCCGAGCCAGCTCTACTGGGGCCGGGTCTTCGCGATCTCGAGCGTCGTGACGCCGCTGCTCCTCGGCGTCTGCGTGGGCGCCCTCGCCTCCGGCGGCGTACCGCGCCAGGAGCGCGCGGGCTTTCACGACGTCTTCATCGGCCCGTGGCTGACACCGTTCGCCTTCGGCGTGGGCGGGCTCGCTCTCGCGCTCTTCGCCTTTCTGGCGGCCGTTTATCTTACCGTGGAGGCACGCGACGGTGACCTGCTCGAGGACTTCCGCCGGCGCGCGCTCGGGGGCGCGGCGGCCGTGTTCGCCGCCGCCATGGGCGTACTCGGCCTCTCCTGGGGCGAGGCGCCGCTGATGCGCTACGGGCTCACCGCGACGCCGTGGGCGCTGGCGCTCCACGTGGCCACCGGCCTCGCAGCGGTGAGCGCGATCGGGGCGTTGTGGATCCGACGCTACCGCGTGGCCCGCGTGGCGGCCGCCACGCAGGTCTCGCTCATCCTGTGGGGCTGGGCGCTCGCGCAGTATCCGTACCTGGCGCCGCCCACGCTCACCATCGCCGGCGCGGCGGCCCCACGCCTCACCCTCACCCTCGTCCTGTGGGCGCTCGCGGCGGGGGCGCTCGTGCTCTTTCCCTCGCTCGCCTACCTCTTCAGGATCTTCAAGGGCCGGCCGCGCTGAGCCCGTTCACCGCGAGGCCGCCCCGGCGGCCGGCGGCTTCAGGAGCCAGAGACAGAGCGCGCGCATGACATCGATGCCCCCGTCGGCCGCGGTGGCGGCATGTCAGGTGCGCGTCTCAGGCTCGAGCGACCGAAGACGTGCTTGGAGCCCGGCGACGAACTCATCGGGCCGGCTCGGCGAGATGACCACGAGGCCGGCCGTGGTGTACAGGTAGACGAGATCGTGAGTGTTGGTGATGACGAGGTAGTGCCAGCCGGTTCGCGGATTCCAGCGCCAGCCGTGCGAGCCGAAGAGCCCGTTCAATCCCAGCGCCAGCACCCCGCCGATGCGGCGGGGCTTGCGGTCGTAGCCCAGGATGGCCGCATAGGGCAACAGGCGCGGCAGCCAGCGCCGCTCGAGCCGCACGCCCGCTTCTTCTAGAGTGAACCCCGATGGCGCCAGGCCCTGGATGGCCCAGAGCCCGCACAGGAAGGGCAGGGGCAGGATGAGCAGGCTCGGATCGCCGGAGGTCGCGACCAGGACCACGGAGAGAATGAACGGCGCGCCGAAGCCGAGCCCGATGCCGAACACGCCCGTGATGACGCGCTGGCGACCCCCGAGCACTGCCGCGAAGCTCAGCTCCCTCGCGCCGGGGAGAGGGTGGGGTGAGGGGTTCCCCGTCACGGCCTAGGAAACTCGCAGGGGGGCTTCGCCCCCCTTCCGAACCTCCCCCCAGGACGCAGTGCGAGCCGCAGGACGTCGCGGGGCTGGGGCCCCGCCGTCCGAGGCGAGGGATCCGGAAGATCGAGCCGCAGGACGTCGCGGGGTGGGGCCCCGCCGTCCGAGGCGAGCGATCCGGAAGGTCGAGCCGCAGGACGTCGCGGGGCTGGGGCCCCGCCGTCCGAGGCGAGCGATCCGGAAGATCGAGCCGCAGGGCGCGGCAGGGGCTGGGGCCCCGCCGTCCGAGGCGAGCAATCTGGAACGCTTGCGCCGGCAAAGCCGGCACTCGACCAGCGTCCATCGCATCGCACGACGTTTTCTCCGACAGGCCCCTAGCCCGGATGGATCTCGAGGGCGCCGAAGAAATACGGGATCTCGAACGCGGCTGACGCGGGCGAGTCGGAGCCGTGGACCGCATTGGCCTCGATGGAGGACGCGAAATCCTTCCGGATCGTGCCGGGAGCCGCTTTGGCCGGGTCCGTCGCGCCCATCAGCTCGCGCACGTGCGCGATGGCGTCCGCGCCTTCGAGAACCATCGGCATGCAAGGCCCCTGGGTCATGAAGGCGCAGAGGCTCGCGTAGAACGGGCGCTCCTTGTGGACGATGTAGAACCCACCCGATTGCGCGGGGGTGAGGTGGACCAGCTTGGCGGCGAGGATCTTGAGGCCGGCCCGCTCGAACCGGCTGATGATCTGCCCCGCCACGCCGCGGGCAACGGCGTCGGGCTTGATGATCGTGAGGGTGCGTTCAACGGCCATCGAGAGCGAGTCCTACCCCCTCTTGCCGAGCGCGCGCGCCACGGCGGCGCCCATGTCGGCGGGGCTCTTCACCGTGATGATGCCGGCCGCCTCCAAGGCCCGCAACTTCTCGGCGGCCGTCCCCTTCCCACCGGCGATGATGGCCCCGGCATGCCCCATGCGGCGGCCCGGAGGCGCGGTCTGACCGCAGATGAAGCCCACCACGGGCTTGGTCACGTGCGCCTTGACGAAGGCGGCGGCCTCCTCCTCGGCGGTGCCGCCGATCTCGCCGATCATCATCACCGCCTCCGTCTGCGGGTCGTCCTGGAACAGGCGGAGCACATCCACGAAGCTCGTGCCGTTGACCGGATCGCCGCCGATGCCGACGCAGGAAGACTGCCCCAGCCCCCGCAGCGTGAGCTGGTTCACCACCTCGTAAGTGAGCGTGCCGCTCCGGGAGACGACGCCGACGCCGCCCTCTTTGTGGATGTGCCCCGGCATGATCCCGATCTTGGCCTTGGCGGGGGAGATCAGGCCGGGACAGTTGGGCCCGATGAGCCGACTCTCGGTACGCGAGAGGAACGCCTTGACCCTGACCATGTCGGTGACCGGCACGCCCTCGGTGATGCAGACGATGAGGCGCACACCCGCGTCGGCCGCCTCCATGATGGCGTCGGCCGCCGCGGGGGGGGGCACGAATATCAGCGCGCAGTCGGCGCGCGCCGCCGCGACGGCCTCCTCGACCGTGTTCCAGACCGGGAATCCCTCGTGAGTGGTGCCGCCCTTGCCGGGCGTGACGCCGCCTACGATCTGGGTGCCGTACTCCTTGCAGCGGAGCGCGTGGAAGGCGCCTTCTCGGCCCGTGATGCCCTGCACGACCACGCGCGTGGACTCGTCGACCAGGATGCTCATTCGTCTCGCTTCAAAGCTAGCCTGCGGCCCGGGCCAGCTCCACCACCTTCGCGGCGCCGGCGCCCATGTCCTCCGCGCTCGTGAAGTTGAGGCCGGAGTCGACCAGCATCTTGCGTCCCACCTCCACGTTGGTGCCCTCCATGCGCACCACCACCGGCATCTTGAGCCCGAGCTTCTTGATGGCGGCGATGAGACCCTCGGCCAGCCGATCGCAGCGGAGGATGCCGCCGAAGACATTGATGAACACCGCCTTGACGCCGGGATCCGAGGAGAGGATGCGGAAGGCGTTCTCGATCTGCTCGGGCGAGGCGCCGCCGCCCACGTCGAGGAAGTTGGCGGGCTCCCCACCCGCCAGCTTGATGATATCCATGGTGGCCATGGCGAGGCCGGCGCCGTTGACCATGCAGCCCACATTGCCGTCGAGCTTGATGTAGTTGAGGCCGTGCTTGGAGGCTTCCACGTCCAGCAGCGTCTCCTCGTTGATGTCGCGGAGGGCGACGATCTCCGGGTGGCGGAAGAGCGCGCTGTCGTCGAAGTTCAGCTTGGCGTCCAGCGCCAGCACCCGCCCGTCGCGCGTGATGACCAGCGGGTTGATCTCGGCCAGCGAGCAGTCCTTGTCCAGATAGACCCGGAAGAGGTTGACGATCAGCGCAACGCCGGCCCTGAACTGGTCGCCCGTGAGCCCGAGGCCGAAGGCGAGGTTGCGCGCCTGGAAGGGCTGAAGCCCGAGCGCCGGGTCGGCCCACTCGCGGATGATCTTCTCCGGATGCGCGGCGGCGACCTCCTCGATCTCCATGCCGCCCGCCGGCGAGGCCATCACCACATGGGTCCCGCGGGCGCGGTCGAGGGTGATCGAGAGGTAGAGCTCGGCGGCGATGGGTGAGGCGTCCTCCACCAGCACCTTGAGGACCTTGATGCCCTCGGGCGGTGTCTGCGGGGTCTTGAGCATCATCCCGAGGATCTGGCGGGCCGCCGCCTCGGCGCCGGCGGGATCGTCGGCCAGCTTAACCCCGCCCGCCTTGCCGCGGCCGCCCGCGTGGACCTGGGCCTTGACCACCACGCGCCCTGCCAGCCGCTGAGCAATCTCGCGCGCTTCAGCGGGCGTATCGGCCACCTCGCCGTTGGGCACCGGCACGGCGAACCCGCGCAGGACGGCCTTGGCTTGGTACTCGTGGATCTTCATCGGTGGCCGCTACGTCTTCCCCGTCAGTTTGCGCCAGAGCCAGACGACGGGGTCGTGGTACTCCGTGACGATGCGCTCCTTGAGCGGGATGATGGCGTTGTCGGTGATCTTGATGTGCTCGGGGCACACCTCCGTGCAGCACTTGGTGATATTGCAGAACCCGAGGCCGGCCTTGAGCTTGATCAGCTCCTTACGGTCGTTCTCGTCCAGCGGGTGCGTCTCCAGCTCGGCCAGCCTCACGAAGAACCTCGGTCCGGCGAAGGCCGGCTTGTTCTCGGCGTGGTCGCGGATGACGTGGCAGACGTTCTGGCAGAGGAAGCACTCGATACACTTGCGGAACTCCTGGCCCCGCTCGATGTCCTGCTGATACATCCGCCGGGTGCCATCGGCCTCCTTGGGCTTGGGTCTGAAGGCGGGGATCGTCTTGGCCTTCTCGAAGTTCAACGAGACGTCCGCGGCCAGGTCGCGGATCAGGGGGAAGGTCTTCATGGGGGCGACCGTGATGGGCTCCCCGGGGGTGAAGAGGTTCATCCGGGTCATGCACAGGAGGCGCGGATGGCCGTTGATCTCGGCGCTGCAGGACCCGCACTTGCCGGCCTTGCAGTTCCACCGCACGGCCAGATCCCCCGCCTGCGCCGCCTGGATGGCGTGGATGACGTCGAGCACCACCATCCCCTCTTGCGTCGGCACGCGGTACTCCTTGAAGGCGCCGCCCCTGGCGTCGCCGCGCCAGACGCGCATGACGGCTTCTGTGGCGGCCATCACTTCCTCTCCTTGAGGAGTTCCTTGAGCTCGTCGGGCATCTCGGGCAGCGGCTCCTGGGCGACGCTGAAGGCGCCTGCTTTCCTCCGGATCACCACGTTGACCTTGCCGAACCGGTCGTCGGCGAACGGGAAGTCATCGCGGGTGTGGCCGCCGCGGCTCTCCTTCCGCTCGAGCGCCCCCTGCGTCACCGCCTCCGAGACCGACAGCATGGAGTAGAGATCCAGCGCGAGGTGCCAGGCGGGGTTGAACTCGCGGCCGCCGCCCACGCGCACGCGGCCAAGACGCTGCTTGAGGACCGCGATCTCCTCCAGCGCCTTCCTGAGCTCGCCTTCGTTGCGGATGATACCGACGAGCGACTGCATGCATTCCTGGAGGTCAGCATGGATGGTGTACGGGTTCTCGTTGCCCGTGTTCTCCAACGGCGCCAACACGGCGCGGGCCGCCGCCTCCGCCTGGCCCGCGTCCACCCTGAGCGTCCCCTTGAGCGACTTCACGTACTCGGCCGCGTAGAGGCCGGCCCGGCGACCGAAGACGATGAGGTCGGACAGGGAGTTACCGCCGAGACGATTGGCCCCGTGCATGCCCCCAGCCGCCTCGCCCGCCGCAAACAGCCCCGGCACGCGGGTCGCGGTGGTGTCGGCGTCCACGCGGATGCCGCCGTTGAGGTAGTGGCAGGTGGGCCCGACCTCCATGGGCTCCCGCGTGATGTCCACGTCCGCCAGCTCCTTGAACTGGTGGTACATGGAAGGCAGGCGCCTCCTGATGTAGTCGGGCGGGCGCCGGGATGCGATGTCCAGCAAGACGCCGCCATGGGGGCTCCCTCGCCCCGCCTTGACCTCGGCGTTGATGGCGCGCGCCACCTCGTCGCGCGGCAGGAGGTCCGGGGTGCGGCGGTTGTTCTTCTTGTCCTCGTACCAGGCGTCCGCCTCCTTCTCGTTGTCGGCCGTCTCCGATTTGAAGTAGTCGGGGATGTAGTGGAACATGAAGCGCGCGCCTTCCGAGTTCTTGAGCGTGCCGCCGTCGCCACGCACGCCCTCGGTCACGAGGATGCCGCGCACGCTCGGCGGCCAGACCATACCCGTGGGGTGGAACTGGATGCACTCCATGTCGATGAGGTCGGCACCCGCGTCCAGCCCGAGCGTGATCCCGTCCCCGGTGCACTCCCAGGAGTTGGACGTGAACTTCCAGGACTTGCCGACGCCCCCCGTCGCCAGCACCACCGCCTTGCTCTTGAAGAGCACCAGCTTGCCCGTGGGGCGCCAGTAGCCGAAGGCCCCGCACACACGGTCGCCGTCCTTGAGCAGGCGCTGCACATTGCACTCCATGTGCACATCGAGGCCGAGATGGACGGCGCGCTGCTGGAGCGTGCGGATCATCTCGAGCCCCGTCCGGTCCCCCACGTGAGCCAGGCGCGCGTACCTGTGCCCGCCGAAGTCGCGCTGGAGGATGAGGCCGTCCTTGGTGCGGTCGAAGAGCGCGCCCCAGTCCTCGAGCTCGAGGACGCGCTCCGGCGACTCCATGGCGTGCAGCTGCGCCATTCGCCAGTTGTTCAGCATCTTGCCGCCGCGCATGGTGTCGCGGAAGTGCACCCGCCAGTTGTCCTCGGGCCAGACATTGCCCATGGCGGCCGCGATGCCGCCCTCGGCCATGACGGTGTGGGCCTTGCCGAGGAGCGACTTGCAGATGATCGCGGTCTTGGCGCCGTGAGCGGAGGCCTCGATGGCGGCGCGCAGCCCGGAGCCGCCGGCGCCGATCACGATGACGTCGTACTCGTGGGTCTCGTAGTTTTCCTTGGTGGCCATCAGAAGAACCTCACCAAACGAACCTCAGGTCGTGGATCACGCCCATGGACAGGAGACGTACGTACACGTCGCTCAGCCCGACCCAGATCAGGCTGACCCAGGCGAACAGCATGTGGTGCTCGTTGAGCTTGCTGATGCCCCGCCAGAGCGCGTGCCGGGTCGGCGCCTTCGAGAACACGTCCAGATGGCCGCCGCACAGGTGACGGCACGAGTGGCACGAGAGGGAATACAGCGTCAGGAGCGCGGCATTGACCAGGAGCACCACGGTCCCAACGCCTATCCCGAACCGTCCACCGAAGTCGAAGGCGAGGATCACGTCATGCCACAGGAACACCACGACCAGGAGGGAGAGCCAGAAGAAGTAGCGGTGGATGTTCTGGAGGGTCAACGGGAAGCGCGTCTCGCCGGTGTAGCGGCGAGTCAGGTCCTTCACCGCGCAGCCGGGCGGCCAGCCGAAGAAGGAGCGGTAGTACGCCTTGCGGTAGTAGTAGCACGTGGCGCGGAAGCCGCCCGGGATCCACAGGATGAGGAAGGCCGGTGAGAGGGTCCACCAGGAGCCGAGGAGCGGCAGGGTGACGTGCTGGCAGTTGGTCGACAGGCACGGCGAGTAGAAAGGCGAGAGGTACGGTGCGGCGAAGTAGTGGGCGTTCTGGAGCGCCACCCACGTGGCGTAGACGGCGAAGGATCCCAGCAGGAGGATCACCAGCAGCGGCTCGATCCACCACGCGTCGGTGCGAAGCGTCGCCCCCGGAATGACCTCGCCGCGCTCGTCGCTCAACCATCGGTCGCTCATGCCCACCCCCTCACCACGACCCTCTCTCCGCACGGGGGAGGAGGCTCCTCATTCCCTCGCGTACTCCTTCATCCCGTCCACGTAAAGGTCGCCGCCGTGGCAATCGTTGATCACGATGGCTGGAAGTTCCTCCGTCTGCGACGCTACAGCTTCAGCTTCTCGACCAGCTCCCGGACGGCGGCCGCCGACTTCTGGAACGCGGCGTTTTCCTCGGCGGTGAGCTTGATCTCGATGACCCGCTCCACGCCGCCGCGGCCGAGCTTCACCGGCACGCCCACGTAGAGTCCCTTCACTCCGTACGGGCCGTCGAGATAGGCGGCGCAGGGGAGGATCTTCTTCTTGTCCTTGAGGATGGCTTCCACCATGTCCACCGTGCCGGCAGCCGGGGCGTAGTAGGCGCTGCCGGACTTGAGCAGCCCCACGATCTCGGCGCCGCCGTTCGCGGTGCGCGTCACCAGCGCCTGGATGCGGTCCGGCGGCAGGAGGTCGGTGATGGGGATCCCGGCCACCGTCGAGTATCGCGGCAGCGGGACCATGGTATCGCCGTGGCCACCGAGCACGAAGGCGGTGACGTTCTCCACGGAGACCTGGAGCTCGCGGGCGATGAACGTTCGGAAGCGCGCGGAGTCGAGCACGCCGGCCATGCCGATCACGCGCTCGGGCGGGAACCCGGACTTCCTCCAGGCGAGCTGCACCATGGCGTCCAGGGGGTTCGTGACGAGGATCAGGATGGCGTTCCGGGAGCGGGGAGCCACCTGGTCCACGACGGCGCCCACGATCTCGGCGTTCTTGAAGAGGAGGTCGTCCCGGGTCATCCCGGGCTTGCGCGCCAGGCCCGCCGTGATGACCACGATGTCGGAGTCGGCGGTCTCGTCGTAGTCGTTGGAGCCGGCGACCGCGGAGTCGTAGCCGTGGACGGGCCCGGCCTGGGCCAGGTCGAGCGCCTTGCCCTGCGGCATCCCCTCGATGATGTCGACCAGGACCACGTCGCCCAGCTCCTTCTCCACGGCGTACTGGGCGACGGTGGCGCCGACGTTGCCGGCGCCGATCACGCTGATCTTGGGCCGCGGGTGCTCCACGCTCAATACTTCCGCCTTGCCGACCTGCATCGCCATCACAGGGTCTCGATGTTCTTGATGATCGCCGTGCCGAACGCGGAGCACTTGACCTCGGTCGCGCCCTCCATCAGGCGCGCGAAGTCATAGGTCACCACCTTCTGCTGGATGGTCTTCTCGATTCCCGCGACGATCCGGTCGGCCGCCTCGTTCCACCCCATGTAGCGCAGCATCATCTCGCCCGAGAGGATCATGGAGCCCGGGTTGACCTTGTCCTGGCCCGCGTACTTGGGCGCCGTGCCGTGCGTGGCCTCGAAGAGCGCGTGCCCGGTGTTGTAGTTGATGTTGGCGCCCGGCGCGATGCCGATGCCGCCGACCTGAGCCGCGAGGGCGTCGGAGAGCAGGTCCCCGGTGAGGTTGCAGCACGCAATGATGTCGAACTCATCGGGACGCGTCAGGATCTGCTGGAGGAACGCGTCGGTGATGGCGTCCTTCACGAGGATCTTCCCGGCGGGCGGCTTGCCGCCGCACTCGTCCCACGAGATGAGCCGATCCGAGAACTCGCGCTTGGCCAGCGCGTACCCCCACTTCATGAACATGCCTTCCGTGTACTTCTGGATATTGCCCTTGTGCACCAGGGTCACGCTCTTCCGGTTGTTCTCGACGGCGTGGTGCATGGCGGCCCGGATGAGCCGCTCGGAGCCTTCCTTGGAGACCGGCTTGATCCCGATGGACGACGTGTTGGGGAAGCGGATCTTCGTGACGCCCATCTCCCTCTGGAGGAAGTCGACGATCTTCTTGGCCTCGGGCGTGCCCTGCTCCCACTCGATGCCGGCGTAGATGTCTTCAGTGTTCTCCCGGAAGATGACCATGGCGATCTTCTCCGGGCGCTTCACCGGCGATGGCACGCCCTTGAAATAGCGGACCGGCCGCAGGCACACGTACAGATCCAGTTGCTGCCGGAGCGTGACGTTCAGGGAGCGGAATCCCTCGCCAACGGGTGTGGTGAGCGGCCCCTTGATGGCGACCAGATACTTGCGGATGACGTCGAGCGTCTCGTCGGGGAGCAAGTTGGGCGGACAGTCCTTGCCGTACACCGCCTGCGCCTTGTCGCCGGCATAGGTCTCGACCCAGGCGATCTTGCGTCGGCCCTCGTAGGCCTGGGCCACCGCCGCGTCGAGCACGCGCACCGATGCCTGCCAGATGTCGGGGCCGGTGCCGTCGCCCTCGATGAAGGCGATGATGGGGTTATCCGGCACCTGGAGCTTGCCGTGACTGACCGCGATCTTCTCGCCTGTGGGGATCTTTACCTTGTCGGCCATGCTGTTCTCCCGTGGGGCTGGGCCAATTTGCTTCGCCATACTTCGTTCTCGGTCGCCGGCGGTCTTTGGGACCACGTCGGGGCGCCTCCGCGCCCGACGGTCGGGCGGACACCGTACGCCTCCGGTCGCCGGCCCCATCGGGCCTCGTCTGGCTCGCAACGTGCCCCAGCACTGTTATTTGAGCGCGTTTATTTGAGCGCGTTCAGGGCGGAACCGGCCCTGAACCAGCCGATCTGCTCCTCCGTCATGCTGTGGTGGCAGTGGATGGTCACGGTCTTGCCGCCCGGCTTGTGGATCATCACCTCCACCGGCTTGCCCGGGGCGAGCGCGGCGAGCCCGCGGATACTGACGCGGTCGGACTGCTCGAAGAGCTCGTAGTCGTCGGGCTTCCCGAACACGAGCGGCAGGATGCCCTGCTTCTTGAGATTCGTCTCGTGGATGCGCGCGAAGCTCTTCACGAGGACCGCCTTGCATCCGAGGTGGCGCGGGGACATGGCGGCGTGCTCGCGGCTCGATCCCTCGCCGTAGTTCTCGTCGCCGATCACCACCCAGCCGATGTCCTTGGCCTTGAGGTCTCGCGCGACCTGGGAGAGGCTCTTCCCGCTCTCCCCGGTGACCGGGTTCACACCCTTCCCGGCATCTCCCGTGAAGGCGTTGACCGCGCCCAAGAACATGTTGTCGCTGATCTTGTCGAGGTGCCCGCGGTACCTGAGCCAGGCGCCCGCCGGCGAGATGTGGTCCGTGGTGGTCTTACCCTTGGTCTTCACGAGGATGGGCAGCTCGCTCAGGTCCTTGCCGTCCCACCGCGGGAAGGGCTGCAGGAGCTGGAGCCGCTCGCTATCGGGCGACACTTGGACGACGACGCTGTCGCCGTCGGCGGCCGGGGCCTCGTAGCCTTCCTCGTCCTTGACGAAGCCGCGGGTCGGCAGCTCCTCGGCCTCGGGCGCCGTGAACCGCAGTGGGCGGCCGTCGGTGCCGGGAAAGGTCCCGTTCACCGGGTCGAACTCGAGCGTGCCGGCGAAGGCCAGGGCCGTCACGATCTCTGGGCTGGTCAGGAACGAGAGCGTGGCGGCGCTGCCGTCATTGCGCCCCGGGAAGTTGCGGTTGAACGAGGAGACGATGGTGTTGGTCTCTTCGCGACCCACGTCGGAACGCTTCCACTGCCCGATGCACGGGCCGCAGGCATTGGCGAGGACGGTGCCCCCGATCTTCTCGAAGGTCTCCATGATCCCGTCCCGCTTGATCGTCTGGTAGATACGCTCGGAGCCCGGCGTCACCAGGAAGGGCGTCTTGGCCTTGAGCCCCGCCTTGAGCCCCTGCATGGCGATGTGGGCGGCGCGCTTCATGTCCTCATACGAGGAGTTGGTGCAGGAGCCGATGAGGGCGGCCTTGATCTGGGCGGGCCACCCCTCCTTCCTGACTTCGGCGGCGAGCTTCCCGATGGGCCGGGCGCGATCGGGCGAGTGCGGGCCCACGATGTGGGGTTCCAGCTCGGACAGGTCGATCTCCACGATCTCGTCGTAGTGCTTCTTCGGGTCCTTCAACACCTCGGGATCGGCCGCCAGGTGCTCGCGATACTGCTCGGCGAGGGCGGCGACGTCGGCGCGATCGGTGGCCCGCAGGTAAGCGGCCATCCGGTCGTCGAAGTGGAAGACCGACGTCGTGGCCCCCAGCTCCGCCCCCATGTTGCAGATGGTGCCCTTGCCGGTGGCGCTGATGGACTCGGCGCCGGGGCCGAAGTACTCGATGATCTTGTTGGTGCCGCCCTTGACGGTGAGGAGGCCGCAGAGATAGGTGATCACGTCCTTGGCCGAGGTCCAGCCCGAGAGCTTCCCGGTGAGCTGAACGCCGATCAGCTTGGGATCGAGCACCTCCCACGCGAGCCCTGCCATCGCCTCGCCGCAGTCGGCGCCGCCCACGCCGATGGCGAGCATGCCCAACCCGCCGGCATTGGGCGTGTGCGAGTCCGCGCCGATCATGAGGCCGCCCGGGAAGGCGTAGTTCTCGAGGACTACTTGGTGAATGATGCCGGCGCCGGGCTTCCAGAAGCCGATGCCGTATTTCCGGGAGGCCGACCGCAGGAAGTTGTAGACCTCGCTGTTCTCGCCGATGGCGCGCTGCATGTCCTCCGAGACGCCCGTCTGGGCCCGGATCAGGTGATCGCAGTGAACGGTACTCGGGACGGCAACCCGCCTCTTCGCCGCCTGAATGAACTGGAGCAACGCCATCTGTCCGGTGGCGTCCTGGAGCGCGACGCGGTCGACGCGCAGGCGGAGCTGCGCCCGCCCGCGCTGCCACTCCTGCGCGGAGAAGTCGTCGGCGTGAGCGACCAGGATCTTCTCGGCGAGCGTGAGGGCGCGGCCGAAGCGCCGGCGCGCGGCGGCCAGCTTGGCCGGCATGGATTCGTAGAGCCGCTCGATCTGGTCAACCGCCATGGTGGGCCTCCTCGCCGGTCGGGTCCGTGTCCTGGCCGAGCGCACACAGACATATCGCCTCCCGCCGAGCGAAGGCAGGAGGCGACCTTTATAATCCAAATCACACTAACACGATAATCCGAAGGTCACACTAACACGCTGGTTCCATGGGGTCAAGCAATCGGGAGGGCTCGCGGAGATGTTCCTCCCTCGCGGAGACGTTCCTCCGTAGATGGGCCCTCTTCACGGCGGCCGGCTCGCGGGGATCATTCACGATGATGCATCGCCACCCTCGCCCTGACCCGCTCCCCCTCCGACCACGGCGATGGAAACGATCGAGAAGCGTCTCAACCGGTGTTCATCCCGAACGCGCAAGCGACAAGGCTTCACGGACGCGCCTGCGCGGCGGCTTCGGCCACAACGTGGATGACACGCAGGCCGAACTTCCGCTCGGCCCGGTGCACCAAGTCCAACTTCAGCCAACGCGAAACGCCCGGCGGCAGGGTGCAGATGACGAGGGTGTCGTAGCCAGGGTGCGCCAGCAGTTCGTCGTTGATCGCCTGCAGGGGCTCTGGCGCCCCAACGGCAGTGCGGAAGACGCGCGCTTGCGCCGTCTCTTCGAGGAGCGTCTTCGCTGCTTCGGCGCGCTGCCTTGCCACGTCTACCGTTTCGCCCTCCCACGTAAACGTCGAACCGGGCGCTTCCGGTACGAGCACGGCGAACTCCGCTGCGGGGTCCTCCACGACCAGCGCACTCACCTTGCGCTGCAGGTCGGGGCTCAAGGCGGTCTGATGCGTGACGATGAGATACCTCGACATGTATCCACCTCCATGGTGAACCGCGGTTGTCACCCGTCCTTGTCAAGGCCTTCTCGCGATGCTTCGCGAACGACGATTCACCGCCCGTTCTAGCCCACACTATTCACGGGATGTTCCACAGTAGGTAGGCGGTCATGGCCGTCGCCAGGAGGGCGGTGCCATAGCACAGGACGGCGATGAGCTCGGTCAGATGCCCGAGCTGCAGCCCATCGTAGAGCGTGTACCTGAAACGATGGGCCCAATGGAAGAGTGGCAAGGAGACGAGGACGAAGAGGTAGAGTCGTACCACCGGATGCGTCAGGAGGCCGTGGAGCAACTCATAGCGGGGCGCCTCGAGCCATCCAAGCGGAAAAGCGAGGCCAGTCAGAAAGAGATGAACGGGGAAGAGGAGCGCGGCAACCGTCCCCCCGGCGCTGAACAAGAGCCACAAGAGCGGCGTGATCCGTCCCACCATCTACGTCATCGGAGGGGGCCTCGACGGCCCCCTCCGAGCCTCCGCCAGGGAAGGGTTGCGCCGGTAAAGCCGGCACTCGAAACGGCGACCGAGTCGCGCCAGCATGTCTCCGACGGGCATCTACCCGCGCAGCAGCAGACAGGCCACGGCCCCCGAGAGCACGAGCCAGGCCGCGTAGTTCAGTCCGACGATGACCCCGTCGGGCACTCGCTTGCCGGAGAGCCGCAAGACCATGGCCTTGGGGGTCAGATTGAACCAGGTGATGGCATGGAAGAGGACAAAGAAGAAGGCAACCGTGTCGAGGGCGAGGAAGAGCGGCGTCTTCAGCCGGGCGAGGAACTGCACATAAGCCTCGGGACCGTGGGCGATGGCGCGGAGCTGCCACAGATAGACCAGGGCGAAGAAGGCCACGAACACGCTGGTGAGCTCACGCAGGACAAAGCGAGTGTAGGACCGGTTCTGAAGCCACCACCAGACCGACACGCGCCGGCGATACCAGCGGGGATGGTACAGGGTATAGCGGGACTCGGCGCTCATCTGGTCCCCCACGGGAGGAGCAGCGACTTGACCCAGTGGGTCGCGCCGGTGAGCTTGTACTGTTGGATGGCGCCCGCAGGATCCACGTGCTTGGGGCACACCTTCGTGCACTCGCCCACGAAGGTGCACTGCCAGATGCCGTCGTGTTCGGAGAGGATCTTCAGACGTTCCGCCGCCCCCTGGTCCCGGGAGTCCATGTTGTAACGTTGGGCCAGGGCGATGGCTGCTGGACCGATGAAGCTCGGCTCCAGTCCATAGATGGGGCACGCGGAGTAGCAAAGCATGCAGTTGATGCACATGCTGAACTGCTTGTACGTATCGAGCTGATCGGGAGTCTGCAGGTACTCGCCCTCGCCCGGGGGCTTCTCCTCCTTGCGGATGATCCAGGGCTTGACCTGCTTGAGCTTTTGCACGAAATCGGTGAGATCCACCACCAGGTCGCGCACCACGGGGAAGTAGTCCAGGGGTTCCACGCGAATCGGACCGGGCAGGTAGTCGGACAAGAACGTCGCGCACGTGAGCTTCGGCGTGCCGTTCACCTTCATCCCACAGCTGCCGCACACACCCATCCGGCACGACCACCGGAAGGAGAGCGATCCGTCCAGGTTGTCCTTGATGTGGTTGAGGGCATCCAGGACCACCCAGTCCTTCCGAAAGGGGATCTCATAGGACTCGAAGGTGGGTTCGGACTCCGTTTCCGGCCGATAGCGTGCCACGGTGAGAGCGACGGTGGACGGCATCCCTCCCTACCTCCCGTACACCCGCTTGCCCGGCGGCCACCGAGTGATCGTGACCGGCCGATACTCGATCCTGGGAGAGCCATCCTCCGCGCGGTAGGCCAGGGAGTGCGCCAGGAACCGCTCGTCGTCCCTCTGCGGATAGTCGGTGCGCTGGTGTGAGCCGCGCGACTCCCTTCGCTCGAGGGCGGACTGGACGATCGTCTGCGCCACATCCAGCATGTAGGAAAGCTCGAGTGCCGCGGTCAGCTCAGTGTTGAAGGTGTAGCTGTTATCGTCCAGGGCGAGGTCCTGGAACCTCTCCTGGAGTCGCTTCAGCTTTCCCACCCCCTCCTTGAGGACCGTCTCGGTCCGATAGATGCCGGCACTCTCCTCCATGATCTGGTGCATCTCGGCGCGCAGCGTGGCGATCTTCTCCTTGCCGCCGCTCTTGCGCAGGAAGCTCGTCTCGAGCCGCCTGTGTTCGTCGTGGGCCTGAGCGACGAGGGACACGGTCGCCTCGGCCTGCTCGGCCGCGAAGGCTGCGGCGGCCTTGCCGGCCCGCGCGCCGAAGACCAGGATCTCGGTAAGCGAGTTGGAGCCCAGCCGGTTGGCTCCGTTGATGCTCACGCACGCCGCCTCCCCCGCCGCGTACAGCCCCGGGAGAGGTGTGGCCCCGTGAATATCGGTGTGAATGCCGCCCATCATGTAGTGAACGACCGGCCGGACCGGGATCAGCTCTTTCACCGGATCGATTCCCACGTACTTGAGGCACAGCTCCCGGACGAAGGGAAGCTTCTTGTCGATCAGCTTCTCGCCCAGGTGACGGATGTCCAGGTGGACGTAGTGCCCATACGGACCCTCGAGCGTACGGCCCTTCTCCTGTTCCTTGACGAAGCACTGCGAGAGCCGGTCGCGCGGGCCCAGCTCCATGGAGCGCAACACCGGCTTGGGCGTCGGCTGGCCCAGGTCGTAATCCTGGAGGTAACGGTAGCCGTCCTTGTTCAGGAGCCAGCCCCCCTCCGACCGCGCCGCCTCGGTGATCAGGATCCCGGTGAAAGGCAGACCGGTCGGGTGGTACTGGACGAACTCCATGTCCTTGAGCGGCGCGCCCGCGCGACAGGCCAGGGCCATCCCGTCGCCGTTCTTGATGTTGGCGTTGGTGGTGAACGGGAAGACCTTGCCGCAGCCCCCCGTGCAGAGGATGACGGCTCTGGCGGTGATGGCCCTGATCTGCCCGGTGCCGAGCTCGATGGCCACGACCCCTCGACACCGTCCGTCGTCCACAAGAAGCTTCGTGACGAAGAACTCGTCGTACCGCTGGATGGCATCGTACTTCAAGGTGGTCTGGAACAGCGTGTGGAGCAGGTGGAACCCGGTCTTGTCCGCGGCGAACCACGTGCGCTCGATCTTCATCCCTCCGAAGGAACGTACGGCGATGTGCCCGTCCGGCTCACGGTTCCAGGGACAGCCCCAGTGCTCCAGGCGCAGCATTTCCTCCGGGGCCTCCCTCACGAACGCCTCCACGGCGTCCTGGTCGCTGAGCCAGTCGCCCCCGGAGATGGTGTCGTAGGCGTGCTCGTCGAGGCTGTCACCGGGCTTGACCACCGCCGCGGCGCCTCCCTCGGCTGAGACGGTATGGCTTCGCATGGGATAAACCTTGGAGATCACCGCGACGCGGAGTCTCGGATGCGTCTCGGCCACGGCGATGGCGGCGCGCAGGCCCGCCCCCCCGCCGCCCACTACGAGCACATCGCAGGTGAACAGATCCATGACTCCCGTTCGGAAGCTCCGACGCGCCTTCCGGCTGAGGTGGACACTACACCGCCCGCCACACCTCCGTCAAGGCTTGCGGACGAGCAAGTGGACCCGAGACGCCTCGTGAGTCAGTCGGGCACGATTCGGAAGCGGCGCCGCCCGCGAATCCGGTACACCCCGAAATCCCTGCGGTCGGTCGTGAAAACCACGTCGCTTCCAATCTCCTCCGCCAGCACCACCAGCGTCGCGTCGGCGTAGTCCATGGGAAGGCTGGCGTACTGCTCGATCAACTCGCGAGCCCGGCGAAGCGAGGCCGGCGTCGCCGGGACCAGCACGGCGCCCCCTGCCAGGAAGAAGTCGAGGCAGGCTCGGCGCCCGCCGGGAATCCCACCGAGCAGGTGGGTCGCCTCCGTGAGAACCGCCTCGGAGCTGAGTACCGACCCTCCCCAGGACTCGAAGAATCGCGTGCACGCCTGGTGATCACGTTGGGTCCGGTCGAGCAGCGAGACGAGTGCGCCGGTGTCCAGCAGGAGGTCACCGCCCACGGGTCGCTCGCCCGCGGGTCAGCGACCTGAGGACGTAGTCGCGGTGTCGAGCCGCCAGATCGGGAATGCCGGATTCGAGGGACCCGATCAGGCCTCGGACACGATCGATCGGGCGGCCGGGTACTTGCCTCGATTCGCCCAGGAACTCGCGCAGCGCCAACCGGACGATATCGGAGCTCCGACGCTGCATCCGGCGGGTGGCGGCCTTCAAGGCGCGGTCGAGGTCGTCGGGCAGCCGGACCGTGAGCTGGGTTGGCATGGGGTTGCGTCCTCTGACAGCATTGTAACACGTTGCAGTGCGTCGTGCCGTCGGACCCGGTGGAAGCGTCGGGGTCCCGAGCGGATCCCGGCCCGCGGGACGAGTCGTCGCTGCGACGGATCAGGCGCCGCTCAGGAGCTCGGCGACGGCGCCACGGAGCAGCGCCTGGACGCGCGTCATCTCGGCGTCGCTCGCGTAGCGCTGGCGGGGCCAGAAGAATCCGCGAAGGCCATCCTGCCGCCGGCGCGGCACCACGTGGACGTGGAGATGGGGCACGCTCTGGCTGATCCGATTGTTGACCGCGACGAACGAGCCCTCGGCCTGCAGGCCCGTCTCCATCGCACGCGCGAGGAGTTGGACATTCGTGAAAAACGGACCGACCCGGTCGGCCGACAGATCGCCAAGGGTCTGGACATGGTCGCGCGGCACGAGGAGGCAGTGGCCGCGGAAGAGTGGGCGGTGATCCAGGAAGCCCAGCGAGATCTCATCCTCGAAGACGATGTGGCTCCGTGCCTCCCCGCGCACGACACGGCAGAAGCTACAGTCGGGATCCGAGCGCGTCGGGGACGCCGCCATCACCGGTCGGGCCGCGTAAGGTGGGCCAGAGGAACAGTACGCCGCTACAGGAGCTTCACCCGGGGTCGCCGATCGAGCTTCACCCGCTTGAGGCTCCGGAGGTGGTCCGCCACCACGTCGAAGGCCGGCGGCCCTGCCGCCTGGGGGCCCGGGCTCGCCCAGCTCGCCGCCTTGTAGCGCCGATCCGGCGCCAGGGGTTTGCCGCCTACCTTGATCTCGCTGATCCGCCGTCCCATGACCTCCCGCGGGTCGATGGCGTAGGTGATGCCGCCGACGCGCACCATGTCGCCGCCCTGACGATAGTACGGGTCCGGGTGAAAGAGATTGTCGGCGACGTCCTCCATGATCTGCCGGATCTCGGCCCCGCTGAGCTCGCGGACGAGGCAGTTCGGGTAGCTGAGCCCGGTGTGCGAGTACACGTCCTCCAGCGTGATCTCCTGGCCCGGCACGATGGTGACGCCCCAGCGGAAGCCGGGGGAGAAGGCCACCTCGGCGTCGAAGCGCTTGAGCAACGCGTCCAGGATGATCTCGTCGAAGCTGCCGTTGAAGTTGCCGCGCCGGTAGAGAAGGCTCTCCGAGACGGCCAGCCGCTCCCCGAGCTTCGACTCGTAGGGCGCGCGGATCTCGCGGATCAGCCGCGCCATCTCCGGATCCGCCGGGATGTATCTGGAGAGCACCGGCGTGAGCTTGTAACGGTGGGCCTTGACCTGTCCGTCGCGCACGTCGAGGTCCAGCCGGCTCAAGAACTTGCCGTGCGCGCCCGAGTTGATGACGAGCGTGCGCCCCACCAGGATCGGCTCGGGAAGGCCGTCGTGGGTATGGCCGCCGAGCACCACGTCGAGGCCCCGCACGCGGCCGGCCATCTTCACGTCGGTGGAGAGCCCGTTATGGCTCAGCAGGACCACGAGGTCGACCGTCTTCGCGTCGCGCAGCTCGTTCACCAGCCTCTGCGCCTGGTCTTCCTGGATGCCGAAGGTGAGGCCGGGGACAAAGCGCTGGGGGTGGGACACCGGCACATAGGGGAAGGCCTGGCCGATGACGCCGACCCTGACGCCGCCCAGCTCCTTGATCGTGTAGGGATGGAAGACCGGATCGTCCCAGTTGAGCTCTCTCACGTTGTGACAGACGAAGTCGCCGGCGAACCGTCCGCGGGTGTCGCGGTCGCCGAACAGCTCCTTGACGCGCTCGATCCCGTGGGTGAACTCCCAGTGCGGCGTGAACACCTCCACGCCGAGCCGGTTCATGGCCCGCACCATGTCCAGGCCGCGGGTCCAGAGCGCCGTCGCCGAGCCCTGGAGCGTATCGCCCCCGTCGAGCAGCAGCGTCTTGCCGACGCGCTCATCGCGCACCCGCTTCACCAGCGTCGCGAGATGGGCGTAGCCGCCCATGCGCCCGTAGCGCGCGGCCAGCATCGCGAAGTCGAGATGGGTCAGCGCATGGGCCTCTGCGGATCCGCGCGCGATTCGATAGGCCTTGAGGAAGGCCTCACCGCTCAGGAACGCGGGCGTGCCGGCCTCGTCCCCGACCCCGATCCGCGTGTCGGGTTCCCGGTAATGGACCGGGAGAAGCGTGCCGTGGGGATCGGTCATGTGAAGGAGGGTGACATTGCCGAGCGCCTCGAAGTCCAGGAGCCGCTCCGGCTCGAGCGCCCGCGCCAGCGCCCGGGGGCTCGCCACGCCAAGTCCCCCCGCGACGGCGATCAGCGTGAGGAAGTCGCCGCGGGTGACGTCCATTGAGTCAACGAGAGGCTCTGCTCAGTGGCGGATGCCCGGCACGTTCATCGGCTTGCCCTGGTCGAAGGACGCGAGGTACAGCTCCAGCTCGGCGTACTCGATCGCGTCGGCCGGCAACATGTTCGTGCCGAGCGGGGTCATGCACCACTGCATGCGCTTGCGCATATCCCAGACGTCAGCCTGGCTGGTGCGCCACGTCGGGAAGTGCCGGGTGAGCCCATTCCCCACGCTGGCGAGGAGGCGGCCGCCGAGAAACTTGTCGGCGCCGCGCCCGTTCTCCGTCGTGTGGCAGTCGGCGCAGGCGTGGTCCCGCTGGCCCACTCGCTTGTAGAAGCTCGCCTTGCCGCGATCGAGCGCCACCGTGTTCTCCGGCCTCGCGAGATCGAGGCTCACCGGCATCCCGTTGGAGGCTATCTTGATGCGCATGGCCAGGTCGACGTTGTCCGCGCCCTCTTCCGGGAGTGGCAGCCCCGTCGTCTCGGGCGAGTGCACGGTGAGCAAGTCCTCGACGCTCATCACGCGCCGGTACTTGGCGACGTACTGCGGGTAGCGGGTCGCCACGCCCTTCATCGCGACGAGCGGGCCGCCCGCATGGCAGTCGGCACAGGCCGTCCCGGCCGGCCCCTTCTTCCTCCAGAGCTCGTCCGCCCCCTCGGCGCGCAACACGGCCGGGTTATTGGTCGGATCGAGGTTGTCGCCGAAGCCTACCGGCTTGACACGCGTCTTCGGGTCGCGTCCGGAGTCCTTCTCGGGCGGGAGGGGGCTCGTCTGGGTGTCGAGGAACGCCACGATGTGGACGACCTCCTCGGGCTTCAAGATGCCCGCGGCGCCCCAGGCCGGCATGAGGGTGCGGGGAAAGATGTGCCGCGGGTCGTAGATCAGGTTGAAGGTGTACTCGTCGGGAAGCTTGCGGTCACCGTACGTGGAGAGATCGGGTCCCACGTTGCCCGCCGGCCAAACGTCCTCACCCTGCACCAGGTGGCACCCCGTGCAGGGGCCGAGGTTCCGGTCGAGGAACAGGCTGCGGCCCTTCTTCGGGTCGCCCTTGATCGCGGGCATCGGGGCCTTGGCGAGCGCCACCTCGGGGCGCGGGTCATCGTAGGCATAGGTGCGGAAGCGGCTGAAGTCCTCGGTGGTCCACCCCTTGTAGCGGAGCGCTTCCTTCGTCCCGTCGGGCAAGGTCTTGATATCGCCCCCGGCCTCCGGGATCGCGCGAGAAGCCCACGGCGCCGGCGGGAGACCGACGCTCGACTTCTTCTCGCTCAGGACGCACCCGGCGGCGACAAGCGCCACGACGACGACCCCCGCAACCGGGACGAGTACGGAGCGCGGCATGCGGCGGTCTCCTCTCAGGAGAGCTTGATGTCAGCGGTGCCCTCGTACTTGCCGCCGTGGGTGTCGAGGAAGGTGACCCGGAGGACGCCGGGCTCGGTGGCCTTGACGGAGAACGTGAAGAACGGGTTCTCGCTGATCGACTGCGTGGTCTCGAACTGGGCGATCTCCTTGTCCAGGTAGGTCACGACGACCCGGTTGATGAAGTGGTAATTCTTGTCCACCGGCTTGCCGTCCTTGCGCTGGACGATCTCCATGGGATGGATCACGAGCACGCGGATCTTGACGAGGTCCCCCTGCGTGATGCTCGAGGGGATCCGGATCCTGACCCGTCCGATCTCAGCCATCAGTGCTCCTGTTCATCTGGGGCGGGCACCAGAGGTGTCGCCACGCCCGCCGCCGCCCGAATCCCGCGCCCCGTTGATCACTCGCGCCGCGCGACTTGCGCCGGCCGCACGCCACGCTAACCCCCGCAGCCGCCGACCGTCACCTTGACTTCGCGCTTGGCCATGAGCAGCGTCCCGTCGCTCATCTCGGCGATGGCGCGCACGTCGGTGCTCTCCCCCAGGCGCAGGTTGGTGCCGACGTACGCCTGGCCCATGGCCGGCGTCAGATTGAGCTTCGCGTTCAGGGGCCGCCGGTTCCTGTCCGAGATGATATAGATGGCCTTCACGTAGCTCTGCGGACTCATGGGCGCGTCGACTTCCACCGAGACCGGGACCACCGCGCCGTTCTCGGCGATGAGCGGGAGCTCGAGCTTGATGGATGATGAGCCGTCCTTGATCGGGCGGCCGCCGAAGAGCCGCTTCATGGTGGCGTCCACCCGCTCCTCGGGTCCGAGATTCGCCAGGTTGCCCTGGGCCGAGGCCGGCCCCGCCCTACCCAGTACTGGCGCGAGGAGGCCGGAGAGGCCCAGCGCCCCCACGGCCCGGAGCAGCGCGCGCCGTGTGATCTCGGTCTTGCTCAGCAGTCGCGTCATCCTCGCGTCCTCCTGTATGATGGCAGAGGAGCCCTTCGTTCGCCAGGGCCCAGTCAACGCCGCCGGACGCGCGCGGCGATCTCTTCGCAAATTCCACGTCGATGACCCGTCTCTCACCTCACGGCGCGGCCTCGGCGCCGCGCACCGGTCTCGCTCTGGCTGCCGAGCCCGCCGAGTGGAGCATGGCCAGGGTGCGGTAGATGAGATGGGCGAAGTTCGAGTACGGGATGTAGACGAGCAAAAAGAAGACGAAGAGCAGGTGGACGAAGTACATGGGGTAGGCGACGCGGAGCCCGGCCAGCCTGAGCCACTGGGAGAAGAAGCCCGTCAGCGTCGTGAGGCCGAGGATCGAGAGGAGGAGCCAGTCCGAGTAAGTGCTCTTCCCCGCCCTTCTGGCGTCGGCGATGCGCCGCCAGAGGAAGGTGGCGGCCGCGCCGATGACGGCGGCCCCGCTCACGTTCCCCATGATCTTCACGGGATGCCAGAAGGGCCACGGCGTGAGGTAACCGAAGGCGTAGATCCCGATGCCCACCGAGGTGGTCGTCGCGACCAGCCCCAGGAAGCCATAGAAGACCGCGAGGTGGGTGCGGTGGAGATGCTCTTTGTGCGTCACCCTCGTGCCCGGTGCCTCGCGACACTGGCTGAACTTCCGGTGCTTGAGGATCTCCAGGAGTGTCGCCACCAGGGGGGCGCCGGGGCTATGGCCGTTGCGGGACGCCGCCCCCGCGTTCATCGCCCGCCAGTAGCGGACCCCGCCCATGGCGGCGCCGACGAGCGAGAGGGCGATGCAGGCCACGAAGGCCACTTCGATGAAGGGGATGGGGATGAACTTCGAGAAGACGATCCCTCCGTCGGGCAACGCCAGATGGCCGAGCCAGCCCAGGATGGCCAGGAAGATCGCGGCCGGGATGGCGAACAGCAGCGGCAGGTACCGGGGGTCGGCGAGCGCCCTGCCCATGAGCTGCGGCGCGGCGTAGTGGGTGATGCTGTAATCCCTGAGCGCCGCCATCACATTGGACGGCTTGGCGTCGCGCGGGCAATAGGTATTGCACGTGCCGCACTGGTGGCACAGCCAGATGGACGCGTTGCCGAGCGCGCGCTCCTTCAGCCCCCACTGGACCCAGGCCATCTCCTTGCGCGGAAACGGGTCGGCCGCCGTCGAGACGGGGCAGACGGCCGTGCAGGTCCCGCACTGGTAGCAGACCGAGAGGTCGGGGGCGTCCAGCCCGATGATCCGGCCCTTCCAGTCGAGGTCCGGTTGGATCGGCGTCGCCATGGCGGTCAGAACCCCTTCATGGGATTGGGGCCCACGGCCTTGATCACGTTCACGAAGTCTCCCAGCATGGCCGGGATCCGGTCCGACTCCGAGATGGCCAGCTCCATGACTTTCACCCGCTCGGGCTCCAGCGCCAGCCGCTCGAGGGTCTCCTGCACGTTCCCCATGCGCGTCTGGAGCAGCTCGCTGCCGCGGATGAAGTGGCACTGGTAGTCCTCGCCGGGCTTGCAGCCGAGGAGGGCCACGCCGTCGAAGCCGCGCGAGACGGCGTCGGCGATCAGGATGCTGTTCACAGAGCCGAGGCACCGCACCGGGATCACTCGCACCGAGGCGGGATATTGCAGGCGGTTGATCCCCGCCATGTCGAGCGCCGGGTAGGCGTCGTTCTCGCAGGCCAGCGCCAGGATGCGCGGCTTCTCCTCGTCGCCTTCAGGGATGTCCACGGCTCGGATCATGGAGGACAGCATGTCCACCGAGTAGTCGTTGAACGAGATGATCTGCACCGGGCAGGCGCCCATGCAGATGCCGCAGCGGCGGCACCGGTTGGTGTTGAGCACCGGGTTCTTCTTCTCGTTCAGCTCGAGCGCGCCGAACGGGCATTCCTGGGTGCAGCGCCCGCACGAGGTGCACTTCTGCATGAAGAACCCGGGATAGGTCAGGTCCCCCGCCCGCGGGTGCACCGCCTGGCCGGCCGAGGACTTCTCGATGGACTGCATCGCCTTGAGCGCCGCCGCTCTCCCGTCGCGCGTCGCCGACGGCAGGTCCATCGCCTGACGGACGGCGCCGGCCGAGTAGACGCCGGTGCGCCGCGTCTCGTAGGGAAAGCAGATGAAGTGCGAATCGACGTAGCCGAACGGGGTCGTCGGCACGTTGCGGCCCTGGAGATACTTGAGCCCGAGCGCCCCCTCGCCGTCGAGCGTGGAGGGGACCATGTCGGTGGCCACGACCAGCAGGTCCACCACGAGCTGGATGTCACCGCCCAGGAGGGTGTCGCCGAGCTCGAGGACGACGTTGCGGTCGCGGTCCTCGCTCAACCGCCGCACCTGTGCCCGGGAGAGCAGGATGCCGGGATCGCGCTGCACGCTCTTGTAGAAGTACTCGTACTGCCCCGGTGTCTGCATGTCCTCGTAGAAAATGTAGGCGACGGCGCCCGTGTGCTGGGCGCGCACATAGGTCGCCTGCTTGAGCGCCACGAGGCTCGAGACGTTCCCGCCATAGGCGAGATGGGCGTCGTCACGCGGGCCGTCGCAGAGCACAAACGCCACGCGCCGGGCCGGCCGCTGATCGGACGGCCGGCTGATCTGCCTCTTCGCCGCCATCGCCTCGAGGTCGGCAGTCGTGACCACGTTGGGGTACTTCCCGAGCCCGTAGCTCTCGTACTTCTCCGGCCCCGCCGGCCGCCAGCCCGTGGCAAGGACGATGGCGCCGACGGTCACCTCGGTGGCCCCTGTGCCGCCCTGGATCTTCACGCTGAACCTTCCCGGCTCGCCGGAGATCTCCTGGACCGAGGATCCGGTGAGGATCATCACTCCCGGCAGCGATCGCAGGTCGCGGATCTGCGCGGCGATATCGGTCGCCTCGAGCCCCTCGTAGGGAGGGCGCGTCGGGAACTGCTTGTGCAGCCGGGCGGCGTAGCCCCCTAGCTCCACTTCCTTCTCCACGAGGACCACGCCGAAGCCGGACCGCGCGGCGCTGATGGCCGCGCTGATGCCCGCCGCCCCGGCGCCCACGACCAGCACCGTGCGCTCATTGGCCTCGATGTAGGGCTTGGGCGGACTCGCCTTGTGCGCCCGAACGAGGCCCATGCGGAGATTGTCCTCCGCCAGGCTCTGTGTCTCCCCGTGGCCCGCGGGATGGCTCCAGGCCACCTGCTCGCGGAGATTGACGCGCTCGACGAAGGCCGGCTCGAAGCGGAACACGTCGGTGTTCACGCGGAGCGAGCAGGCGGCGACGACCACCGAGTCCACCCCGTGCTGCTCGATGTCGCTCCTGATGAGCCGGGCGTCTTCCAGACAGAAGGCGGGCGAGGTGCGCACCGGCCCGCCAGGATTGGCGGCGGTGGCCAGGTGCACCAGCTTCTGAGTGTCGATGGCGTCGGCGATCCCGCAGCCGCGGCAGACGTAGACGCCGGTCTTCTTTGCCATGGCCTTAGCAAGCTCGAGGGGGGGCTCCGCCCCCCTTTCGAACATCCCCCCAGCACAGATGGCGCGGGCAAAGCCCGCCTTCGAAGCGGAACACCGACGCCTTGGTGGCCTGGCCACGGCAGCTTACACCGCACAAGGCCTTACCGCCTCGCCGAGGTTTGAATGGTCTCGATGGCCATCGCTGCTGCCGCCGTCGCGTCCTGCACCGAGGTCGCCACGTCGACCGGGGCCTTGGCACAGCCGGCGGCGAAGATGCCCGCTCCGGTCTGGGCAGCCAGGACGAAGTGGTCGCCGTCGAGCGCCACCGGGCCCGCCGGCGCGCCCCGCGCGAGGCTGGACACCATCCCGGAGGCGAGGACGACGAGGTCCACCGAGAGCCGGGTCTTCCCTGCCGACAGGATATCTTCCGCCTCGACGACGAGCCGACGCGTGGCCGGGTCCTCCGTGATCTTCGCCACCTTGCCCTTCATGATCGCGATGTGTTCGTCGCTCAGCACCTTCCTCTGGAAGAACTCGTAGGTCCCGGGCGTGCGCATGTCGATGTAGAAGATGTGCGCCCGCGCTCCAGGGTTCCGCTCGCGCAGATAGGTGGCCTCCTTGAGGGAGGCGAGACAGCAGATCGCCGAGCAGTAGCCGAGGTGGTTCTGGTCGCGCGAACCCGCGCACTGGACGAAGACGGCGCTCTCGACCTCACGACCGTTGGAGGGGCGGAGGATCTTCCCCTTGGTTGGACCATTGGGGGCGGCCAGCCGCTCCATCATCACGTTGGTGATGACGTCCGGATACTTCCCGAAGCCCAGGTTGTCGATACGGGCGGCGTCGTAGGGGTCCCAGCCCGTGGCGATGATGACAGCGCCCGCCTTGAGCGTCATGGTCTTGGGGCGCATGCCGAGGTCGATCGCGTTGTACTCGCAGACTTCGACGCACTTCGCGCACTCGGTGAGCTTGCAGGCGGAGTCGTCGATGGCGTACTTCATCGGGAACGCCATCTCGTGGGCCAGATAGATCGCCTTGGTCTTGCCCAGGCCGAAGTTGAAGGCATTGGGCCGCTCGGAGGGACAGGCGGCGACGCAGGCGTTGCATGCCGTGCAACGGTCGTTCACGTATCGCGGATAGAGCACCACCGCGACGTCGAAGTTCCCCGGCCGGCCCGAGATCTTCTCCACCTCCGCCATGGTGTGGAAGCGGATCATCGGATTGTCCTTGATGCGCCGGAAGTTGATCTCGAGGCCGCAGTAGGGCGGGCAGAGCTTGGGGAAGTAGCGGTAGAGCTGGGCGACCCGGCCTCCGAGGTAGGGGTTCTTCTCGATGATCGTGACGTCGTAGCCGGCCTCGGCCGCCTCCAGCGCCGCCGAAACGCCGGCGATGCCACCCCCGATCACCAGGATGTTCCGGCTGACCTCAGGGGTCGCCGGGACTTTCGCCGCGGCGCCCTCCGACACATTCGACACAGATTTCTCCCCGGCCCGACTAGATTAGGGGATCAGCGCGACGTACGGCTTCTTCGACAAGGTCCACTCGCCCTTGACCCTCGGAGGGGGGCTCCGCCCCCCTTCCGACGCCTCCCCCCAGGCATCGTTGCGCCGGCAAAGCCGGCGCTCGAACCTCGCTCACGTCGCACGGTCTCTCCTCCGGCCCAACTCGGCTAGGGGATCAGCGCGACGTACGGCTTCTTCGACAAGGTCCACTCGTCCTTCGCGGCGTCGTAGCGGGAGGTGGTGAAGCACTTCCAGTTTGCCTCGTCGAGCTTGGGAAAGTCGCCGCGGTAGTAGTAGCCGGGCCAGCGCGTCTCCTCGCGGAAGAGGATGTGGCGCGCATGCGCCTCGGCGCAGTAGTAGCGGTCCCAGACCTCCCACGCCCGCAAGAGCTCGTGCCGGTCGCGCGCGGCCATCCGCGGCAGGTCCTCCCGCAACATCTTCAAGAGCTCGAGCCCGCGCCTGAGCGTGGGCCCGTTGGTGATGTAGCCCGAGCCCTGGCCGGCCACGTACTCGTCCATGATCTTCTGCAGCCGCAGCAGCGACTGCTTGGGCGAGAGCGCAGCGGGATTCACCTCCCCCCGGGTCACGAGCGCGCGCGATTCCTCCCACGCCAGGAGGGGCCGCATCAAGTCGTTCTTGATCGCCTCCAGGCGGTCCTCGTCGATGGTCGGCGGCGCCCCGTTCTCGTAGATGTACGCGAGGGCGCCCTTGCCAGCCAGCCGCCCTTCGGTGTAGGAGCCCGACGAGAACTTGTGCGCCGAGCCGCCCACCGCGTCGCCCGCGGCGAAGAGCCCGCGCACGGTCGTCATGCGGTTGTAACCCCAGAAGTAGTCCTTGGGCGCGATGTCCTCGGGCCCGCTCACCCAGGCTCCGGTGCCGGAGGCGTGGGAGCCCATGAGATACGGTTCGGTGAGGACCACCTCCGACGGCGTCTTGGCCGGATCGATGTTCTCCGAGGCCCAGAGGAGCGCCTGCGACATGGTCATGTCGAGGAAGTCCTCCCAGGCGTCCGCCTCGATCTCGCGCACCTTCTTCGGATCGTTCTGCACGTCCGCGAACATCTTCTGCAGCGCCTCGTCGGTCCGGAGATAGTGCGGGCCGCAGCCGGCCAGGTGATCCCGGATCATCTGGTGATTGCGGAGTGGCGTCGGGATCGGCTTGCCGCCGCCGTAGGGCAGCCACTCCTTGAGCAGATCGGCCCACTTCTCCTCCACCAGCTCGCCGTAGGCGTTCTTCAGGATGGCCTTGAAGAGGAGGAACCACATCCCCACCGGCCCGTAGCCGTCCTTGAAGCGCGCAACCACCAGCCGGTGCTCCATCTGGGTCATTAGGGCGCCGGCCGTGATCGCGAGCTTGTACGCCGAGCCGGTGTTCCAGGGCGCGTACCAGATGCGACCCAGCCCCTCGCCCACCGAATGCGGACGGAAAACCATCGTGGCACCACCGGCCGCCGAGATCACCGCCTTCGCCCTGAAGATGTAGACCTTGTCGTCGCGCACGCTGAACCCGAGGGCGCCCGCCACCTTGCCCGGGTCGTTCTTGTCGAGCAGGATGTGGGACACGAAGATGCGCTCGTAGATGTTGTTCTCGCCGATGGCCTTCTTGGCCGCCTCGGCCACGATGGGCTTGTAGGACTCGCCATGGATCATCACCTGCCAGCGGCCCTCGCGCTTGTACTTGCCCTCTGGCGTCTTGAAGAAGGGCAGCCCCCACTCCTCGAACATGTGCACGCTGGAGTCCACGTTGCGCGCGATGTCGTAGACCAGGTCCTCTCGCGAGAGCCCCATGAGGTCCTGGCGGACGTAGCGGACGAAGTCCTCGGGCTGATTCTCGCCCCACTTCATCCCCATGTAGCAGTTGATGGCGGAGAGGCCCATCGCCACGGCCCCGCTGCGCTCGACGGCGGCCTTCTCCACGAGAACGACCCGCAGACCCTTGGCCTGGGCCCAGTACGCCGCCTCGTAGGCTGCGCCGCAGCCGGCCATGCCGCCGCCGCAGATCAGGAGGTCACACTCGACGACTTCGGTCTCGGGTCTGTCCATGCCCGTCCTCCAGCACTTCCAGCATCTCGCTACGAGTTGCCGTCCGTTCTATCCGGCGGCGGCCGGTCAGGCCTTCGAGACCACCGGCAGCGTGTCCACGCCCAGGTACTTGGCCTGCCCGCAGAGGCCGGGGTTCTTGGTGTCCTCGGCCGCGGGAGCCGGCAGGTCCTGGTGCGGCTGGATGGAGCCCCACGGGGTCGTGCGGACGGCGAACTTGAAGCGCTTCATCTGCCCGTCCCGGAACCTCACCGTCCACATGATGGAGTCCGTGCCCCGGAGAGGCGTGAGGCTCGCGCCGAGCGGCACGACATCGCCGTAGCCGCGCATGGCGATGGCGCTCTGGGGACAGGTCTTCACGCACGCGTAGCACTCCCAGCACATGTCGGGCTCCTGGTTCCATGCCTTCCCGAGGGCCTTGTCCAGCGTCATCAGATCGTTGGGGCAAATGTACTGGCAGGCGGGCCGGTCCAGGGCCTTGCACCCGTCGCACTTGTCCGGATTCACATAGGTCGGCATCGTCTGCCTCCGATCGCCTGCCTACTTCTCTCCCCTGGCGTGCTTGTGCAGCTTGACCTCGACCTTCTCCTCGAGCGTCGAGTAGTATCCCTTCAGGATGGCTAGCACCTCCGGCCGGCTGAAGTGGTCGGGTACGAGACCGCCCTCGGAGAGCGTCTTCCTCAGCATGGTCCCGCTGACGATCACCCGGTCTCCGGACTGGTGCGGACAGGTCTTGAGCGAGGCCATGCCGTCGCATTTGAAGCAATAGAACGTCCAGTCGATCTTGAGCGGCTTGAGTTCGAGCGCGCCGGGCGGGATGTCGTCGAAGATCTTCTGGGAGTCGAACGGGCCGTAGAAGTCGCCGACGCCGGCATGGTCCCGACCCACGATGAGGTGGCTGCAGCCGAAGTTCTGGCGGAACACGGCGTGGAGCAGGGCCTCGCGCGGACCGCCGTAACGCATCTCGAGCGGCACCCCTGCCTGGATGCACGTGTCCTTGACGAAGTAGTGCTCAACCAGCGCGTTCACGGCCCTGACGCTGATTTCGGCCGGGATGTCCCCCGGCTTGAGCTTTCCCAGGATCTGCTGGATCAGCACGCCGTCGCACACCTCGACGGCGATCTTCGCCAGGGCCTCGTGAGAGCGGTGCATGGGGTTGCGGAGCTGGAGCGCCGCCACCGTGCTCCACCCTTTTCCCTGGAAGAGCCGGCGCGCCTCGTGCGGCCGCATGTACAGTCCGGGGTACCGCGCCGGGTACCCGCCCTCGCTCAGGACCTTCACCGGGCCGGCCAGGTTCACGTCCCCCTGCTTCATGACGTTGGCCGCGCCCGGATGAGCGGGATCGGTGGTCCGGAACACCTGCTTGCACTCGTGGGCGCGATCGATCGCGTACTTTTCCTGCACGGTGAGCACCGCCATCAGCTCTCCGCTCTCCTCGTCCGCGAGGGCGACGTCCTGCCCTTCCTTGAGTCTCGCGGCCTCTTCTCGCCCGGTCGAGAGCGTGATCGGGATCGGCCAGAAGGTGCCGTCCGGCAGCCGGAACTCGTCGCAGACGCTCCGCCAGTCCGCCTTTCCCATGAAGCCTTCGAGCGGGGTGAAGGCGCCGATCCCGAGCATGATGAGATCGGAGCTCTCCCGCGAGGAGATGGTGAGTCGAGGAAGGCTCCCGGCCCTTGCTGTGGCGTCCGTCAGCTCAGGGCCGGCGAGGAGCCGCGGCAGGAGGCGCTTGTCCTGCCCGTGCGGATTGACCAAGCCCACGTCCGTTCCCTTCCGAGCGCCCCTCAGGGCTTCCGCTCCCCGGACGCCCTTCGGGGCCGGCCGCCTCGCGTCCCCGGCGGGCGCTCCGGATGGGCGGGGAGCGGATCGAGATGCTCGGCTCCGTAAGATCGTGCGAACTCGCGGAACCGCACCGCGACAGGAGAGAAGTACTTCTGCGCGCGGGAGACGAGGTTCATGGTCCGCGTGAGCCGGAAGCCCTCGATGGGCACGCGCTTGAGCACGCCCGCCAGGCACTCGCTCTCGACGGAATATCGCGAGACCATGCCGATGCCCAGTCCGCCCTCGACCGCCCGCTTCACCCCTTCCGTGCCGGGAAGCTGCATGGCGATCACCAGCGGCACGCCCGCCTCGCGGAGCCTCTTCTCGACGAGCTGGCGGGTCCGTGATGCCGCTTCCGGGACGATGAAGGGCATCCCCCCCAGGTCCTTGAGCGTCACCTTACCGAGCGCGGCGATGGGATGCGACGGCGCGGCGATCAGCGCCAGCTCGTCCGCGCAGATCGGCTCCACCAGGAAGCGCCGGTCCTCGATGGGCCCGCCCACGAGCCCCATGTCGAGCACGTTCTGCAGGAGCTTGTCGAGGATCTGATCCGTCGTGCCGACGTGGAAGAGGATCTCGGTCTCCGGCCAGAGGCCCTTGTAGGCCTGGACCATGCGTGGCAGCAGGTACATCCCCCCGGTGGTCCCGGCGCCGAAGATCAGGCGCCCGCGAGTGCCATCGCGCAGCTCGCTGATCGCGCGCTCCGCCGCGTCCTTGGCGTGGAGCATGGAGACGGCCGCGCGGTACAGGACCTCGCCGGCCTGAGTCAGCCGGAGCTTGGGCCCGCCGCGCTGAAACAGCGGAAGGCCGAGCTCCTTCTCGAGGGCCTTGAGCTGCAGACTCACCGCGGGCTGGCTCAGGAGCAGATCGGCCGCCGCCGCGGTGATGCTCCGGCGCTGGGCCACTGTGTAGAAGATGCGGAGGTGGTGGAGGTTCATCGCTGCGGAACTACAGCGCTCCCGGCCATGGCAGAGGGAAAGATGGCAGCCCGGGCGGCGAAATGCAAATAAATAATCAGATTTGCTCCCATAAACGGGCTTTAATGGGGCCCGCCTCCCTCGGAGCGTGGCGGACTCAGCTCCGTTCGAGAGCCGGCTTTGCCGGCGCAACCCTGGCTTGGGATGGCTTGGGGGGAAGCCTCGGAGGGGGCCTCGACGGCCCCCTCCGATTTTCCTCAGCGGGAGAGCACGTCGATCCAGACGCGGATCGCGACCAGGACGATCAACACGGCCAGCACCGCGCGGAGCACGCTGACCGGCGCCCGGTGGCTCACCTTGGCGCCCAGCGGCGCGCCTGACAGCGATCCCACGACCACCGCGAGGGTGGGTAAGAGCGGGATCTGGGCGGTGAGGGCCTTGCCCAGGAATCCCATCGACGCCGAGAGGCATGTCATGGCGAGCGACGTGCCGATGCTCACGCGCACGGGGATCCGAAGAAGGGCGATGAGCACGGGAACCAGGAGGAAGGCGCCCCCGGCCCCCACCATGCCCGAGGCGATGCCGATGGCGCCGGGACAGGTCACGGCCGCCGCCCGGTTGAAGGGCGCGTCGGCCCGATCGGCGCCCTCGGCAAGGCGAGCCGGAGGGACGAACATCAGCGGCAGGGCGGCCGTGGTCATCACCGCGAAGATGCCCAGGAGGGCGCGCCCACTCGCATAGCGTGACGCGACCGCCCCGATCAAGGCCCCCAGCGCCATCGCGGTGCCGCCGACCAGCGCCAACTTCCGGTGCACCATGGCGCCCCGCCCATGGGTCCAGGCCCCGACCAGGGAAGCGGCCAACACCTGGGTCATCGTGACTCCCGCCACGTGCTTGATGTCGAGGCTGCCGACGGTGAGGAGCGGCGGCACGTAGTAGAGGAGGGGGATCATCACGATGGCGCCGCCCACGCCCACCAGCCCCGAGACGAACGCGCCGACGAAGCCGAGGCCGATCAGGGTCAGCGCGAAGGCGAGCGTCATCGTCTGGTCGGCGAAGATCGGCCGGTCAGACCCCGATCGCTTGCTTCACCCGTGCGAGGACCTGCGCCTCGTCCCCTTCGAGATGAACCGGGGACGGCAGCGGCGGTGGCGCGTTCTTGATCCCGGCGCCGGTCAGCACCATGACCACCCGGGTGCCGGCATCGACCAGCTGACGGTCCTTCATCTGGATCAGCGCGGCCAGCGCAGCCGCGGCCTCGGGCGCCGTCCAGATGCCCTCCACGCGCGCCAGGAGCTTTTGCGCCTCAACGATCTCGCGCTCGCTCACCGCGCGACCATGGCCGCCCGTCTCGCGGAGGATCCCGAGCATCTGCCTGCCGGCGAAGGGCCCGGGCACGCGCAGCCCCGCGGCGTGGGTGACGGGATTCTCCCAGACCGTGGTCGTCTCCGCCCCTTCGGCCCACGCCTTCACGACGGGCGCGCACCCCTCGGCCTGAACGGCGACGAAGCGCGGCTGCGCGGTCTTGATCCAGCCCATGGAGGCCAGCTCGCCGTAGGCCTTCCAGATGCCGACCAGGCCGGTGCCGCCGCCCGTTGGATAGACAAGGACATCCGGTGTCTCCCAGCCGAGCTGCTCGGCCAGCTCAAGCCCCATCGTCTTCTTGCCCTCGAGCCGATAGGGTTCCTTGAGCGTGGCCAGGTCGAACCAGCCGAGCCGCGGGGCGACGGCGGCGATGAGCTTCCCCGCCGTGGCGATGGACCCCTCGACCGTGAAGACCTGGGCGCCCGCCAGAATCGCCTCGGCGATGGCGGCCTCGGGAGTGTCGCGCGGCACGACCACGGCGACGGGCAGCGCGGCGCGCGCGCCGTATGCGGCCGCCGCGCCGCCGGCGTTGCCGGCCGACGGGATCATCAGGCCCTTGACGCCGAGCGTGCGCGCCCGCGTCACGGCCATACCGAGGCCGCGGGCCTTGAAGGAGCCCGTGGGATTCTGCCCCTCGTCCTTGGCCCAGAGGTTCCTGAGGCCGAGATGCGCCCCGAGCCGCGGGAGCGGGAGAAGCGGGGTCCCCCCTTCGCCCAGCGCCACGGGCTCCTCGCCCTCCTCGAGGGGCAGGAGCTCGCGGAAGCGGTACATCCCGGGCGCGCGCCGTCTGAGCTCGTCCTTAGTCACCGAGGCCGCGACGCTGGGGAGGTCATAGCGCACGGCCAGCATCTGCCCACACTCGACGCAGACTGTGAGGAGCCGCCCCGACCCGTGGTGGTGTCCGCAGACCGTGCACTCGACATGGGTGACGAACGCCATGCGGGTTATCTCGATCCTCGCCTCGCCTTCGGCCGCGGCTCGCCAATCATGGCTTCTCCTTGTCGGCCTTGGCGGCGGCGACAACCTTGTCCGCGAGCTGCCCCGGCACCTCGTCGTAATGGGAGAACTCCATAGAGTAGCCGCCCCGGCCGCCGGTCATGGAGCGCAGGCTGGACTCGTAGGTGAGCATCTCCGCCATCGGCACCTGGGCCCGGACCGCCACCACCTTGCCCTCCGGCTCCATGCCCACGATGCGCCCGCGCCGGCCGTTGAGATCGCCGATCACGTCGCCGGCGTGCTCGGCGGGCGCGGTCACCTCCACGTTCATGATGGGCTCGAGGAGGCAGGGGCGCGCCTCCATGAAGCCCTTCTGCAGCCCCATGGAGGCGGCGATCTGGAACGCCATGTCCGAGGAGTCCACGTCGTGGTAGGAGCCGTCATAGAGCGTGACCTTGAGGTCCACCACGGGGTAGCCGGCCAGGATGCCGCGCTTCATGCAGTCGCGCACCCCCTTCTCCACGGAGGGGATGTAGTTGCGGGGGACGGCGCCGCCGAAGATGTCGTCGACGAACTCGAAGCCGCCGCCCCGCGGCAAGGGCTCGACCTTGAGCCAGACGTCGCCGTACTGGCCCCGCCCACCCGTCTGCTTCTTGTACTTGCCCTGCACCTCCGAGCGACCCTTGACCGTCTCCTTGTAGGGGATACGCGGTGGCAGCAGGGTGACGTCCACGTTGTACTTGCGCTTCATCCGCTCGACGACGACCTCGACGTGGAGCTGGCCGATGCCCGAGACCAGGAGCTGCTTGGTCTCCGGGTCGTAGTGGTGGCGGAGCGTCGGATCCTCCTCCTCCATGCGCTGGAGCGCCGTCGAGATCTTGTCCTCGTCGCCGCGGCTCTTGGGCTGGATGGCGAAGGAGATGGCCGGCTCGGGGAAAGCGATGCCGGGCAGGATCACCGGCTGCGCTTCGTCCGACAGCGTGTCACCGGTGAGCGTGTCCTTGAGCTTGGAAACGACACCGACCTCGCCGGGTCCCAACGCCTCGACCGGCTTCTGGATCTTGCCCTGGAGCCAGCCCAGATGGCCCACACGCTCCTTGCCGTCGCGCGTGGAGTTGAACACCTGGCTATCTGATCTGATCATCCCCGAGTACACACGGAACAGGGAGAGCTTGCCCACGTGCGGATCCGAGACGGTCTTGAAGACGAGCGCCGACAGCGGGGCCTTGGGGTCCGGGGAGCGCCTGACCGGATTCTTGGTGCGCGGGTCCACGCCCTCGACATCGCCCTGATCGGCCGGCGACGGGAACTCTTTGAGGATCAGATCGAGCAGCGGTTGGACGCCGATCCCCCGGGTGGCCGACGCCGCAAGGACGGGAACGAGCGTGCCCTGGAACACCGCCTTGCGCAGGGCCTCCAGCATCTCGGTCTCGCCGATCGCGCCTTCCTCGAGGTACTTGGTGAGCAGCTCGTCATCGGTCTCGGCGGCGGCCTCGGCGAGCTTCTCCCGGTACGACTTGGCCGTCTCCATCGCTTCGCCGGGGATTTCGGTCTCCTTGGGCTTGCCGTCGGCCGTGTGCAGGGCCTTCATCGCGATCAGGTCGACCACGCCCGTGAAACCCGCCTCGCTCCCGACGGGGACCTGGAAGGGGGCCAGCCGGCCGTTCAACCGCTTCTGAAGGGATTCCAGCGCGCGGAAGAAATCGGCCCGCTCGCGGTCGAGACGGTTGATGACGACGACCCTCGGCAGGCCATATTCGTTGGCGAACTTCCACACCTTCTCGGTCTGGACCTGCGCCCCCGCCACTGCATCGACCACCACGACGGCCGTGCTGACCACGCGCAGCCCCGCGCGGGCGTCGGCGACGAAATCGCCGTACCCCGGCGTGTCCACCAGGTTGAGGCGGTGGCCCTTGTAGTCGCAGAACGCCACTGCGGTGTTGAGCGAGATCTTGCGCTTGACCTCGTCGGGGTCGAAGTCGGTGGTCGTCGTGCCGTCATCGACCCGGCCGAGGCGCGTGGTGGCGCCGGCGGCGAAGAGGATGGCCTCGACGAGGGATGTCTTGCCGACTCCGCCGTGGCCGACGAAGCCGATGTTGCGGATCTTGGCGATGTCCAGCGCCATGCCTGCCTCCCCTTGGTCTCGCTGAGCGGATAGACGCGCGCAAACAAGAAGAAGGACGATGTGGGACCGAATGCTACCACACCACCACACAGCGTACCAGAAGTGCGATTGGGTCGGGGCCGGATCGAGGACCTGGCGGCTGGCGGGAGAGGACTTCGGGCGTGCGACAGGCCCGTGGGAGAACAGCTCGCGCGACATAGCCGATGCTCGAGCGGCGGCTCTGCCAGCACACGTTTCCGGACTGCTCGCCTCGGACGGCAGGGCCCCAGCCCCCTGCGGCTCGCACTGCGCCCTGGGGGAGGCGTCGGAAGGGGACGACGCCCCCTGCGAGTTTCCTACGGCTTGACGATCTTGTTGGCCAGGACCCCGATTCCCTCGACCTCGGCCTCGACTCGGTCACCGGCTTTGAGGAAATTCCCCGTGGCCGCACCCACCCCGTCGGGCGTTCCCGTGGCGATGATGTCGCCCGGCAAGAGCGTCATGGCCTGGGAGAGCACCTCGATGCACTGGGCCACGGGGAAGATCATCTTGGAGGTGTGGCTCTGCTGGCGAACCTGACCGTTGACCCGGAGGGAGATGGCGAGCGCCTGAGGGTCCGGGATCTCGTCGGCCGTCACCAGGACCGGCCCCATCGGGCAGAACGTGTCGAGCGACTTCCCCTTGAACCACTGGGTGTGCCGCTTCTGCAGATCACGCGCGGTGACGTCGTTGACGACCGTATAGCCGAAGACATGCCTCAGGGCATCGGGGCGCGCGATGTCCCTGCCCCCGGCACCGATGACCGCCGCCAGCTCCACCTCGTAGTCCAGCTCCCGGGTGATCGCGTGGTGGACCACATCATCGGCCGGCCCCACCACGGCCGTGCCGGGCTTCGTGAAGTACACGGGGTGCTCGGGAACGGCGGCTCCGCGCTCGATGGCATGGTCGGCATAGTTGCGGCCCAGGCAGAACACGTTGCGGGCGGGCGCCGGGACGGGCGCCAGGAGCCTGACGCGTTTCAGCGGGTAGGCGAGTTTCCGCCGCGCCAGCTCCTCGATGGCCTGCTGGTCCACCAGGCCCTTGCCGTACTCCCAGGCCTCGCGCGCGAGCACCGCGGCAGCCTCGCCACCGCGGATCAGATCGAGCAAGCTGCGCGGGAAGCCCCCGCGCCCGCGCCTCAGAGCGCCTCGCTGGGCAGCCAGCTCCCTTGAGAGGCCGGCGAGGTCGAGCACCGCCTCGTGCCAGACCGCCCCCGGCTTGGGTTCTCCACGACCGCGGCGAAACGTGACGAGGCGCACGGTCGAAGGCTATTCGCTGCTGACCGTGGCGGTGCCGCTGCGAGGCGGCAGGGTCTTGTCCACCCGCCTGGCCATCTCCTCGAGCTCGCGGGGCAACCCGAACCGCACATCCTCTTCAACCACATGCACCTCGCGGACCTCCGCGGGTCGCGTGCGCCTGACCTCCTCGACGACCTCGGAGACCAGGAACTCCGGGGTCGAAGCGCCCGCGGTGATGCCGACGCGCCCGGCGCCCGCGATCCACTCGGGGCGAATGTCGTGCTTGTCGTTGATCAGATAGGACGGCGTGCCCATGACCCGGGACACTTCGACCAGCCGGTTGGCGTTGGAGCTGTTGGCCGCGCCGATGACCAGGAGCACGTCGACCTCGCCGGCGACGGTCTTCACGGCCGCCTGTCGGTTCTGGGTCGCATAGCAGATGTCGTCCTTGGAAGGGCCCACGATCTTCGGGAAGCGCCGGCGCAGCGCCTCGATGCAGTCGCGCGTGTCATCGACGGAGAGGGTCGTCTGCGTGAGATAAGCCACCTTGTCAGGATCGGACACGCGGAGCCGCTCGACGTCGTCCGGATGCGCAATCAGGAACATCCGGTCGGGTGCCTCTCCCATGGTGCCCACGACCTCGTCGTGGTCGGCGTGCCCCACCAGGATGATGGAGTACCCCTCACGCGCGTAGCGGATCGCTTCCAGGTGCACCTTGGTGACGAGGGGACAGGTGGCGTCGATCACGCGCAGACCGCGACGCTGGGCTTCCTCCCACACGGCGGGGGAGATGCCATGGGCGCTGAAGATGACGGTCGCGTCATCCGGCACCTCGTCGAGCTCGTCGACGAAATGAGCGCCCTTCGCCCGGAGCGCCTCCACGACGTGCCGGTTGTGCACGATCTCCTTGCGGACATACACCGGGTGGGGGCAAACCCGCAACGCCAGCTCTACGATGTCGATGGCGCGATCGACTCCCGCGCAGAATCCGCGCGGCCCGGCCAGCACGATCTCTTGCATAGCGGTCACGGCCCCAGGACCCACGGCGTGAGTATAGCAAGGGGGGCGGACTCCCTCAACGCCTCAATGGAAGAAAAAGGACACGCCGAGAACACCCGTGTTGGAGTTGACCCCGCGGTTGGGTCCCGACGTGTTGCCGTTGGAGATGTGCTGCAAGCGGTAGCCGAGGTTGAGGGCCACGGCCGGCGCGACGAAGTAGGAGACGCCGGCGCCCGCCTCGAGGACGAACGTGAAGTGTGAGCGGGTCTCCCTCAGGTTGAGATTGGTCCCTCCCATGCCGGCCGTCACTTCGAGATACGGCACCACCCGGCCGAAGCCGAGGAAGTGGTAGCGGAGCGCGGCCTTGAGCCCTTCGGCGGTGAAGACCCGGGGTTCCAGGTAATACTGAAACCACCCTTCGAGCCCGGGCTCGACCGCGCTCCTGAGCCAGCCTGAACCGAAGGCCTCGAGCGGCAAGTAGGACAGCCGCGGCGTGAAGTTGAGGAAGGAGATGCCCGAGATGGACGGGTCGCCCGCGATGTTGTTCTGCACCCCGCCGCCGATCTGCAGGCCGACAATCTCGGTGCCCTTCGTGAACTCCGATTCGGCGTCGAAGGCCGCCGCGACCGCCGGGAGCACACCGGATGCCACCAGCCCGCCCATCACGACCCATGCCGTCAACGACGCTCGTTTCCCCATGCCCCCCGCTCGCCGGTGCTGGAACCGCGACAGCATACCATGCCCTCCGCGCGGCCGGGCGGTGGCTCAGGGAGCGCGAGCCCCCGGACGCCCATCCTCCCAGCGCGCCCGCAGCCAGCACGAGAGCGCGATGCCGAGCCGCCGATAGGCGGGCAACGTCACCCGCTCGCCGAAGACCTGGAAACGGCGCGCCTCCATGGCGCGCAGGAGGGCGAAGTAGGTGCGCCCCATGATCTCGGCTGCGAAGAGGCGGCGCGCGTCGGCCGCCGGCAGCGCCGCCCAGGCGCGCTCGTAATATCCGTGGGCTCGCGCGGCCTCCGATGTCATCAGCTCGACGAACCCAGGCGTGTAGCGACCCGCCACCAGGTCCTCGGCCGTCACGCCAAAGCGCCGCAGGTCCTCCTGAGGCACATAGATGCGGCCGGCCCGAGCGTCGGCCTGGACGTCGCGGAGGATGTTGGTGAGCTGGAGGGCGATGCCGAGGTTGACGGCGTACTCCCGCGCCTGCCGGTCGGTGTAGCCGAAGATCTCGATGCAGCAGAGCCCCACGGCCGAGGCCACGCGATAGCAGTAGGGGTACAGGTCGTCGAAGGTCTCGTAGGTGGCGCGCTCCAGATCCATCTCCACGCCGGCGATGATCTCGAGCAGCGTCTCGCGCGGGATGAGGAAGCTCCGGATGGCCTCCTGCAGGCGCTGGGCGGCGGGATGCTCGGGGGCACCGCCGTACACCCTGGCGATTTCCTTCCGCCATCGCTGCAGCTCGCGGCGCTGCTCCTCCCGATCCCGCCCCAGGTCCACCGCGTCGTCCACGATGCGACAGAACGCGTAGACGGCGTAGATGGCTTCCCGCTGGCGGCGCGGCAGGCACAGGAAGGCGTAGAAGAAGTTGGAGCCGCTCCGGCGCGTGAGCTGGGAGACGAACTGGCCGGCATTCACGCCGCGCGTCTCATCGAACCCGGCCCGCGCCCCGTCCTTCTCCCAGCTCCTCGGCTGGATCCGGGCGCGAGAGGCGCGGAGGGCGCGGGGCGTAACCGCGCTGCACGAACCACTCGACGGCGTCGGCGAGGGCGGCTGGCACGGGTGTCTGAGGCAGACCCAGCTCGCGGACAGCCTTGGCCGCGCTGAAATGCATCCGCTTGCGCGCCATGCGAACGGCCGCGAGCGGCACCTGCGGGGCGCGGCCGGTGATGCGGGTCACGCCTTCCATGCCCGCGGCGGCCAGCCAAGCGACGGCATACGGCACGCGGAAGCGCGGAGCCGGGACGCCAGTGATCGCGGCCAGCAGCCGGAAGATCTCCAAGAGCGACAGGTTCGCGTTGCCGAGGATGTATCGCTCCCCGGCTCGCCCGCGCTCGGCCGCCAGGATATGCCCGCGGGCAACGTCTCGCACATGCACGAGGTTGAGCCCGGTGTCGAGCGAGGCCACCATCTTCCCCCTGAGAAAGTCCACGACCATCTGCCCCGTGGGCGTCGGCTTGATGTCCCAGGGACCGACGGGCGCCGACGGGTTGACCGTGACGATGGGAGCCCCGCGCGCGGCCAGCTCCTCGGCCACGCGCTCGGCCAGGAACTTGGAGGCCTTGTAGGCCCCGACCATGTCGTGGAGCCAAACCGGGGTGGTCTCGTCGCCCGGCATCCCGTCATCGGGAATCCCCACCGCACCGACGGTCGAGGTGTAGACGATGCGCGCGGCGCCCGCCTCGCAGGCCGCCTCCAGCACGTGCCGGGTGCCGTCGACATTGGCGCGGTAGAGCGCCCGCGGATCGGGCGCCCAGAGTCGGTAATCGGCGGCGACATGGTAGACACGCCTCACTCCGCGCGCCGCGGCGCGGACGGAGACCGGGTCGAGCAAGTCGCCTTCCACCACCTCCACCGCGCACCCCTCGAGGGCCCGGCGGTCCCCGCCCTTGCGCGCCAGGACGCGCACGCTCTGGCCATCGGCCAGGAGCTCGCGGACGAGGTTGGCGCCGACGAAGCCGGTGCCGCCGGTGACGAGAGCGTCCATCACGTCGAGCCTACCCGATCAGGGCAGCGAGCACGCGCGCGACGGCGGCGAGCGCCTGGCGGGTTCGCCGCCCGAGCCCGAGCGCTCGGGGCAGAGTCGCCGGCCGCGTGACGCCGAGGACCAGCGCGCGGGCGAGCCGGAGCCTTCCTTCCGGCGTGACCAGGTGGGTGAGCTCCGCCGGCAGGCCCTGCCCAGCGCTGTCCGAGACGCCGCGGACCACGAGCGCCGGGCATCCCGCGGCGACCGCCCGCGCCACGATGACCGCCGATTCCATGTCGGCCGCCACTGCCCCGCTGGCCACGAAGAGCGCCGCCTTGGCCTCCGGCGTCGCGACGACCTCGCGGGTCGTGACCAGCGGGCCGGTGCAGGCCGACCCTCCCGCGCGGGTCACCGCCGCGCGATGGTGGGCGGCCGCGATCGGGTGAAGCTCGCCCGACGCGCCGATCACCCGGTCGGGAATGACGAGGTCGCCCGGGTGGAGACGCGGATCGAGCCCCCCGCAGAGACCCGCCGAGACGATCAGCGGATGATCGAGTCCATCCAGCAGGGTGGCCCAGCGTGACCCGCAGAGGCCGGCCCGCAGCCCTACGGGGGCCAGGCGCCCCATTCCCCGGCCAAAAGCGGGGAAAGAGAACGCCCGCAGGGAAGGAAGCTCGAGCTCGCGCGCCAGCGCGCGCGCCTCGAGCTCAACCGCGGTGAGGATCAGGACCGGCTTCACCGCGCGACGGGCCGGCCGCCTTGGCCTTCTCCCTGTCCTTGCGCTCCAGCCACGCCTTCCAACTGTTGCCGGCCGCCGTGTCCTTGCCCGTGAACTTGATGTTCGCGATTTCGGAGTACGGCACGGTGAACGGTCCGTCACCCCTCTCGTCGAAGAACTGGATGAAGGGCTCACGGGCCAGGCTGTCCCGGTTGAAGACATATCCCACGACTTCCGTCCCGTCCGTCTTGACGATGGTGGTGTTGCCCCGGTAGTCGAACGCGAAGTCGATCACGTCACCGAGAGTGAGGTACTCGCCGATCTGCGGCACCCAGCCCTCGAGTGTCATCGCGCTACAGCCCCCCCGTGGGGCTGCTCCAACCGACGACGTGGCTGCGCCTTCCGCACACGGAAACGAGACGGAAGCATCCGGAGAAGCGGCCTACGGGACCGAGCCGGGGCGACGGCAAATGGGTCGACACTACAACTTGCCGGTGAACGTCAGCGCCACCGTCTCGCCGAACGCCCGGAGCGAGCTGAAGGTGTGGTCCACGGCCGTCGCCTCATACCCGCAGTGCACCATGCAGTCGCGGCACTTCTCGTTGCCGCTCTTCCGCCCGTACCTCTCCCAGGGCGTCGTCTCCATCAGCTCCCGGAAGCTCGACGCGTATCCCTCCTGGAGCAGATAGCACGGCCGCTGCCAGCCGAAGATGTTGAAGGTCGGATTCCCCCACGGCGTGCAGTCGTAGTCGTGCTTGCCCATCAGAAAGCGCAGGAAGAGCGGCGACTGGTTGAACTTCCAGCGCTTCTTCGCGTTCGAGAGCATCTCGGAGAAGAGCTGGTGCGTCTTCGCCCGGCGCAGGAAGTGGTCCTGGTCCGGCGCCTTGGAATAGCTGTAGCCGGGCGAGAGCATCATGCCCTCCACGCCCAACTTCATCATCTCGTCGAAGAACCTACGCATGCGGAGCGGCGACGCGCCGTCGAAGAGCGTGCTGTTGGTGGTGACGCGGAAGCCGCGCTCGAGCGAGGCCCTGATCCCCTCGACCGCCTGGTCATAGACACCCTCGCGGCAGACGGCCTCGTCGTGGTCTTCCCTGAGTCCATCCATGTGGACGCTGAAGGTGAGGTACTTCGACGGCGTGAAGAGACCGAGCTTCTCCTTGAGGAGGATGGCGTTGGTGCAGAGATAGACGTACTTCTTCCGCCTGACCAACTCCGCCACCAGCCGGTCGATGTCCGGGTACATCAAGGGCTCGCCGCCCGGGATGCTCACGATGGGCGCCCCGCACTCCTTTACGGCCTCGAGACACGCCTCGACCGACAGGTGCTTCCTCAGGACCTGCACCGGGTACTGAATCTTCCCGCAGCCCGCGCAGGCCAGGTTGCACCGGAAGAGTGGCTCCAGCATCAGCACCAGCGGGTAACGCTTCTTCCCCGCGAGCTTCTGCCCCATCACGTACGAGGCGACCGTGATCATCTGCGACACCGGCACGCTCATAGCCGATAACTCCTTGTGCTGTCGAAATCGTGGTCCCGCCCGCCGGAGATGGGTCGACCTGAGACCCCCGCCCGGCGCCGCTCCCGCGCCAGCACTGCGCCGACTGCATACAATAGCAGAAACCCCCCCGCCTGGACCAGGATTCCCGCGGCGAGGAGCCCCCACTCCCCGATCCAGAACGTGGTCCCCAGGTTGAAGAGTAGCACCCCGTAGTAGAGCGCCACGCCCGGGCCCGGCGCCCGCCCGTATCCTTCGGATGGCCGGCCCCCGGTCCCGGCCGCCGCCGCGTACCCCCCCACGATGAGCCAGCCGACCAGCACCCAGCCCGCGAAGTTGGACAGGGGTACCCCGAAGTAGGCGCCACCGGCGGGATAATAGAAGAGGTGGCCGAGAAACCAGCGGTCGCCGCGCACGGCCAGCGGATCGATAACCACGTCCAGGAGCATCATCAGGATGCCCGCCAGCGCGACGATGCCCACGCCTCGGGCCGGGCCCAGGGCGCGCCGGGAGAGACAGAATGCCGCGTAGGCCAGGAAGACGAAGGACAGCGAGTCGAAGAGCGGGACATTGGAGAGGTACAGCTCAACGCCCGCCGTCCGCCCGGTATAGTGGTAGAGCCCGAAGGGAATGCCCACACGCGTGGACGCGTACTCGGCGACGAAGGCCACGCCCCAGGCCCAGAGCAGGAACCCCAGCGTACGGCCGGCGCCCAGGTCCCGAACCGCCGCCACGAGGAAGGCGAGGAGGAAGATGAAGACGTAGGGACGCAGGCGCACCGTCCCCCAGGAGAGGGCTGCCAGGGTGGCGATGTCGGGTAGCATGCGAGCCTCGCGTCGCCTCGCCACGTTAAGCGAGTCCGCGCGTTTTTTCAAGAACGGCGGTAAGCTTTTCAACAAACGAGGGGAGGACTGATTCGCTGCTGTGCTAGTATCTTCCGGTGTTTGTTCGGAGGGACGCCGGGCGCATATGACTCCACCCGCGGCCGTATCCGCTCATGTCGATTCGGCCATCGAGCGCGGGCAGACTTTCCTCCTGTCCTGTCAGGCCCCCGACGGCCACTGGGTGGGAGAGCTCGAAGCCGATAGCACCATCGCGAGCGAGTACCTCCTCTTCTGCCACCTGGTGGACCGCGTGGATCGGGAGCGGGAGGGGAAGATGCTGAACTATCTCCGGCGCCGACAGCTCCCCGACGGCGGCTGGAACCTCTACGACAAGGGTCCGGCCAATCTCTCGGGCACCATCAAGGCCTATTTCGCCATGAAGGTGGCGGGCGTGTCGCCGAATGACCCGGCCATGGTCGCCGCGCGCCGGCGAATCCGCGAGTGGGGCGGACCCCCCGAGGCGAACGTCTTCACCAAGATCCTGCTGGCGCTCTTCGGCGAGTACGACTGGGCAGGTATCCCGGCCATGCCCGTGGAGATCATGCTGCTGCCGCGCTGGTCGTACTTCAACCTGCTAGAGGTCTCGTACTGGTCGCGCACTGTCATCGTGCCGCTCCTGGTGCTGATGGACGCCAAGCCCGTGAAGCGCCTCGAGGATCACTGCCGGCTCGATGAGCTGTGGGTCGTGCCGCGCGAGCAGGCAAGTCTGCGTTTCCACCGGATGCCCCGGCCCTTCTCCCCGAAGACTTTCCTCTGGAAGAACTTCTTCATCGGGGTGGACGATTGCCTCAAGAGGTGGGAGAAGCTCGGACCGCGGCCGTTCCGGGGCCGCGCGGTGGAGGCTGCGCGCCGCTGGCTCGAGGAGCGGCTGGCGGTGCCCGGCGGCTTGGGTGGCATCTTTCCCGCCATGACCAATGCGGTGCTGGCGCTCAGAGCCCTTGGCTATCCCGACGATCACCCGCTCATCAGGAGCCAGATCAAGGAGATCGAGAACCTGGGCGTCGAGACTGCGCAGTCGCTGCACTATCAGCCCTGCGTGTCTCCAGTCTGGGACACGGCGCTGGCCGCCAATGCCCTGGTGGAATCGGGAATGCCGGCGGATCATCCCCAGCTCCAGCGCGCAGCGGAATGGATGATGAACGAGCAGATCACGGTGCCCGGGGACTGGCAGGCGAAGCGCCCGCACGTGCCCGCGGGCGGATGGCCGTTCCAGTACAACAACGACTTCTACCCGGACCTGGACGACACGGCCATGGTCATGATGGCGCTGGTGAAGATCCAGGGCATGGATCCGGAGCGCAGGCGGCGCTCGATCGAGCGGGGGCTGGCGTGGTTTCTCGGGATGCAGGGGTCGGACGGCGGCTGGGCCTCCTTCGACGTCGACAACAACCGTCTCATCTTCAACAACATCCCCTTCGCTGACCACGGCGCGCTCCTGGATCCGTCGACCGAGGACCTGACCGGCCGCGGCCTCGAGCTGCTCGGCACGCTCGGCTACGGGAGCGACCACCCGGCGGCGCGGAACGCCCTCGGCTTCATCCGGCGCACCCAGTCCGAGAACGGCTCGTGGTACGGGCGATGGGGCGTGAACTATATCTACGGCACGTGGTCGGTACTGCGCGGGGTCGGGGCCATCGGCCTGGGCTGCTCGCGGGAATACGTGCAGCGAGCCGTCATGTGGCTGTTGAGCCGCCAGAACTCCGACGGTGGCTGGGGCGAGACCCCTGCCTCCTATGACGATCCGGAGCTGGCCGGCCGCGGGGACTCCATCCCGAGCCAGACGGCATGGGCGCTTCTGGCCCTCTTCGCGGTGGGGCATACCGACGGCCCGGCGATCGAGAACGGCATCCGGTTCCTGATCCGCACCCAGCACGCCGACGGGACGTGGGAGGACCCGCTCTGGAACGGTGCCGGCTTCCCCCGGGTCTTCTATCTGAAGTACCACCTCTACGCCAAGTACTTTCCGCTCTGGGCCCTCGGCGTGTACCGGAGCACCCGGTCGTGACCGAGCCCGAGATCACGTCGGCGTGGCCGCTCCCCCTGCGGCCGGTCGAAGCGCTCGGGCGCGTCGTCATGGACGTCCTGCAGTCGCTGGGACGCTTCGGCCGCTTCCTGGTCCAAGCGATCGCCTACATCGTCGTCCCGCCGTTCAAGCTGGGCCGCCTGCTGGACCGGATCAACTTCATCGGCTTCCAATCGCTGACCATCGTGATCCTGACCGGCGGCTTTACAGGTATGGTGCTGGGCCTGCAGGTCTTCGTCACCCTGTCGCGCTTCGGCTCGGAGGCATTCCTGGGGCCCGCGGTGGCGCTCTCGCTGATCCGGGAGCTGGGACCGGTGCTCTGCGCCGTCTTCGTGACCGGGCTGGCCGGCTCCGCGCTCACGGCCGAGATCGGGATCATGAGGATCACCGAGCAGATCGATGCCCTCACGGTCATGGCGCTGAACCCGACGCGCTACCTGGTCGTGCCGGCCGTGGTCGCCGGGATCATCACCTTCCCCCTGATGACCGCCATCTTCGACGTGGTCGGCATCTTCGGCGGGTACCTGGTGGGAGTCGAGCTCCTGGGCCTCTCCTCCGGGACGTACTTCGGCGAGATGCAGACCTTCGTCGACTGGCAGGACCTCATGACCGGCTTCTGGAAGGCCTTGTCCTTCGGGATCATCGTGCCCTGGGTCTGCACCTACAAGGGCTTCCACTGCGGCCATGGGGCCGAGGGCGTCGCCCGCGCCACGACCCAGGCCGTGGTGCTCGCCTCGATTCTGATCCTGGTCTGGGACTACTTCCTGGGATCCGTTCTGCCGTGATCCGGGTCCATGACCTCCACAAGACCTTCGGGCGCCAGCGGGTGCTGCGCGGCCTGAGCCTGGAGGTGGCGACCGGCGAGACCATGGTTGTCATCGGCCGGAGTGGCGGGGGCAAGTCGGTGCTGCTCAAGCACCTGATCGGGCTGCTCCATCCGGACTCGGGCACCATCATGGTGGACGGCACGGACACCACGCAACTCCGGGGCTCGGCCCTGGACCGCGTCCGGGAGCGCTACGGCGTCGTGTTCCAGGGCGGGGCCCTGTTCGACTCTATGTCCGTCTTCGACAACGTCGCCTTTCCGCTCCGGGAGAAGACCCGCCTCGGGGCCGCGGAGATCGCCGAACGGGTCCAGGAGAAGCTGGAACAGGTGGGCCTGGCCGGCATGGGGCACAAGAACCCAGCGGAGATCTCCGGGGGCATGCGCAAGCGGGTGGCCATTGCGCGGGCTCTCGTCACGGAGCCCCAGGTGGTCTTCTTCGACGAGCCGACCACGGGGCTGGACCCGATCCTCGTCAACACCATCCACCATCTGATCGTCGAGCTGCACCGGAAGTTCCGGTTCACGGCGGTGATGGTGAGCCACGAGATCCCGGAGATCTTTCGCATCGCGGACCGCGTGGCCATGCTTCACGATGGGGTGATCGTGGAGTCGGGCACCCCGGATGCCATCCAGGCCTCCACGAACCCCGTCGTGCAGCAGTTCATCCACGGCGACATCGAGGGCATGCCCCGCGCCGGCTGAGCGGCTCGCCCCAGAGCCTGACGGAGAAACGCGACGCGGTCGACGTTCGAGCGCCGGTGTTGCCGGCGCAATCGATTCCTGGGGGAGGCATAGGAGGGGCCGTCGAGGCCGCCCTCGCACTGATCCGGGGGAAGGCGTGGGAAGGGGGCGAAGCCCCCTCCGAGTTTGCTAGCCGAGAGGGGGAGGCGAGAGACAACCGGCATGAAACGTTCCGTACTGGACCTGTCCGTCGGCGTGTTCGTTCTGCTCGGCATCTTGGCATTGGGTTGGCTTTCCGTTAAACTCGGCAGGATCGAATTGCTCGGGAGTCACGGATACGCGGTGACTGCCGACTTCCCGTCCGTGGGTGGGCTCAAGGCCGGCTCCGCGGTGGAGGTCGCCGGGGTCGAGATCGGCCGAGTGGACTCGATCACGCTGGACAAGGACTACCAGGCCCGCGTGCGCATGACGATCCGTCCTGACGTGAAGCTTCAGGACGACTCGATCGCGTCGATCAAGACCAAGGGCTTGATCGGCGAGCGGTACGTCCGCATCAGCCCGGGCGGCTCCGACCGGATCATCCCCCCCAACGGGCGCATCAAAGAGGTGGAGCCGCCGGTCGACATCGAAGAGCTGCTGTCCAAGTACATCTTCGGCAAGGTCTAGATCTCGGGAGTGGAGAGACGGTGATGATCCGTTCTGGCCTGTTGGGGGTGGCGGTGGCGTGCCTTCTCCTCCTCCCGGCGGCTCGCGAGGCTCGGGCCGGGGCTCCGACCGACCAGCTCAAGGGCGCGATCGACCGAGTGGTGAAGAGCCTCGGAGACCCGGCGTTCAAGGGCCAGGGCAAGGCGCTGGAGCGGCGGCGGGCGGTCAGGAAGATCGCCAACGACATCTTCGACTTCGGCGAGATCGCCCGCCGATCTCTCGCGCGGCACTGGCAGCCGCTCACCGACAAGCAGCGCGAGGAGTTCGTCATGCTGTTCGCGGATCTCCTGGAGCGCTCGTACATCTCCAAGATCGAGCTGTACGGGGGCGAGAAGATCCTGTACACCGGCGAGCGCGTGGAGGGCGACTGGGCCACGGTGGGCACCAAGATCATCACCAAGAACGGCGCCGAGGTGCCCATCGACTACCGGATGCTCAAGCGGGGTGCCCGCTGGCTGGTGTACGATGTCAGCATCGAGGGCGTCAGCCTCGTCTCCAACTACCGCACCCAGTTCAACAAGATCATCCAGACCGCCTCGTACAATGAGCTCGTGCAGAAGATGCGAACGAAGCAGGACGAGCTCACGTCCGAAGATCAGGGCCAGCAGAAGAAGGTCACGCCGGTGAGGAAGTAGCGGAAGGGGACCTGCCGGGACCTGCCGGCGCGCCGGGGGGCGTGGGCGCCCTCGCCGGGGATGGCGACCTCGTCGGCCTCCTGGGAAGCACCGGCGTGATCCTCAGCGCGAGGTTCGCGCGCTTCCTGCCCGGGAGATCGAGGTGGGACCCACGGTGGGCGGCGTGCTCAGCATGAGTAATTCATGAACCACGCCAGACGGCGGGCCAGGAGCGTGTCGGAGAAAAAACTCGTGCGAGGTGATCCAGGCTCGAGCGAGAGCGGCCCGAGCCTTACCGCCGACGCTTGGCTGTTCCGCTCCGAGCGCGGGCTTCGCCCGCGCCCCGAAAGGGGGAGGATTCGGAGGGGGCCGTCGAGGCCCCCTCCGAGAGAACGCCGCAGATGGGCCTTTTTCAGCAGCCTGCTAGGACGCGCGCCGCACGGTGATGCTCAAGGCGATGGTGCGCTGGAGCCGGCCGGCGCTCGTCTTGGCCGGCTTGGGCGTGGTCGCCTACCTCTGCTACGAGATCGGTCCGCGCGCCGTCTGGGACTCCATCCGCGCCCTGGGCTGGCGGCTGCTGATCGTGCTGTGGTTCCCGTTCTCGCTGGCCGCGGTTCTGGACACGCTGGGCTGGCAGGTCCTTCTGAGGGAGCACGATGTCCCGTTCGGCGTGCTGCTCCGCGCCCGGCTGGCCGGCGAAGCCGTGAACCTGGCCACGCCCACCGCCTCGGTGGGCGGTGAGCCGCTCAAGGCCTATCTGCTTCGGCCGTATGTCCCGCTGTCGGAAGGGCTCGGCTCGGTGGTCGTGGACAAGACCACGGTGGTCGCCGGCCAGGTCCTCCTCCTGCTGGCGGGACTCTTCCTCAGCGCGACGATCCTGCCGGTGTCGCACCCGCTGATGCTCGCGATGGGCTCGCTCCTCGCCGTGGAGATCATCGCGGTGAGCGGCTTCATCCTGGTCCAGACGCTCGGCGTCTTCGGCGGCGGCGGCCGCATCCTGGGCCGGATGGGGAGGGGGCCCACCGAGCGATACCAGAGAGGGCTCAACGCCGTGGACCGCTGGCTCGTCCGGTTCTACCGAGAGCATCGAGGCCCCCTGCTTGCCTCCACGCTCCTGCATGTTGCGGCGTGGGCCACCGGCGGCCTCGAGATCTATCTCGTCCTGTTCTTCCTCGGGGCCGACGCCTCGGTCATCTCGGCGCTGATCCTGGAGGCCTTCGGCGGCGCCATCAAGTTCGCGAGCTTCATGATCCCGGCCTCCCTGGGCGCGCTCGAGGGTGGCTACGTCGCCATTTTCGGCGCCTTGGGCCTCGGGGGCGCGCTCGGGCTCTCCTACACGCTCATCCGGCGGCTGCGCGAGGTGGTCTGGGTCGCGCTCGGTTTGTTGTGGATGGCCTCCTTGCGCGCGCGCCCCTGGCTCGGCGAGCCTGATGAGCCCGACCTCGCCCCGGGCGGCCCGCCGTGAGGGCCGGGGGGACCGGGGGGAGCGCGAAAGGGCGTTCGGGCCGCCGCTGTGCTAGATTGGGGAGGCCTTGTAACGGCGCAATGCGGCGGTGCCGAGCCTTGGAGCGGGGGTCACGGGGGTCCCCGCAGGCGCGGGGGGTGGCGCGCGCGGCGCGTGGCTGCCCCGGGAATAGAACCGAGACAGGAGGGATCCGTGGGATCTGTTCGTGTGGCCATTATCGGGGTCGGCAACTGTGCATCGGCTCTGGTCCAGGGCGTCGAGTACTACCGGCACGCCCCCGAGGACGGGTTCGTGTCCGGCCTCATGCGCCCGCGACTGGGCGGCTATCACGTCGGGGACATCGAGTTCTCTGCGGCCTTCGACATCGACGCGCGCAAGGTCGACCGCGACCTCTCCGAAGCCATCGCCACCGCGCCCAACAACACGATACAGTTCGCCCAGGTCTCGCGGCTCGGCGTGCCGGTCCAACGCGGCATGACCCATGACGGCCTGGGGCAGTATCTCTCGCAGGTGATCACGAAGGCGCCCGGCGCCACCGCGGACATCGCCAACATCCTCCGCGAGACCCGCACGGACGTGGTGGTGAACTTCCTGCCGGTGGGGAGCGAGATGGCCACCAAGTGGTACGTCGAGCAGGTGCTCGACGCCGGGTGCGGCTTCGTCAACTGCATCCCCGTGTTCATCGCCCGCGAGAGCTACTGGCGACGCCGCTTCGAGGAGCGCGGACTCCCGGTGGTGGGCGACGACGTCAAGTCCCAGGTCGGCGCCACCATCGTGCATCGGATCCTCACCAAGCTCTTCATGGACCGCGGCGTGCGCCTCGAGCGCACCAGCCAGCTCAACGTGGGCGGCAACACGGACTTCTACAACATGCTCGAGCGCCAGCGCCTCGTCTCCAAGAAGATCTCCAAGACCGACGCCGTCCGCTCCCAGCTGAGCCATGACCTGCCCGAGGAGGCCATCCACATCGGGCCCAGCGACTACATTCCATGGCTCGCCGACCGCAAGTGGGCGCACATCCGGATGGAGGGCCGCGGGTTCGGCGACCAGCCCATCAACCTGGAGCTGAAGCTCGAGGTGTGGGATTCGCCAAACTCGGCGGGCGTCGTCATCGACGCCATCCGCTGCTGCAAGATCGCCATGAATCGCGGCCTCAAGGGCGCGCTCCTGGCGCCGTGCGCGTTCCTCATGAAGTCGCCGCCCGAGCAGTGGTCGGACGAGACGGCGCACGACCGGCTGGAAAAGTTCATCATCGGCGAGGAGTAGGCCGAAGCCGCCGTCCGGCGGGGAGATCCGTCGCCGCGGCGCCGGTCACGCGCGCGGAATGCTGGCGCGTGTCGACGGCCGTGTTACACTTTTTCTAGTCTGCGCCCGCGATTGCCATGATCGTCATCTCGAGAACCGGCCGCCTGCTGCGCCGTCTGGTCCGGGTGTCGTGCGCGCGCCCGGTCCTGACGGTGGCGCTCTCCGCGGTCCTGTCCATCCTCGGGATCGCCTACACCCTGCACGCGCTGACCTTCAGGACCTCGGGGCGGGACGTCCTGCCCCAGGACGCGAGCTACGTGAAGCGCTACGTGAAGATCGCCGAGAACTTCGGCGAGCTGGAAGACATCGTGGTGGTGATCGAGGCGCGCTCCTTCGAGGGCGCCAAGGCCTATGCCGCCCGCCTGGTTCAGGAGCTGAGAGCCTCGCCCGTGAAGTTCCACCGCATCGCCTACCGCATCGACCCCAAGCAGTTCGAGGGTCGCCAGCTCCTCTACGTGCCCACCGCCGAGCTGAAGGAGATCCGGGACAAGATCTTCGACCATCAGGAGTTCATGGAGAGCTTCGCGGATGACCCGAGCCTGTCGCGCCTGCTCGAGGGCGTCAACAGCCAGATGGCCGCCGCCTTCGTCTCCAACCTCTTCGACCTCGGGCTCAACGACCGCGACCTGCCGGTGGACACGCGGTTCCTGCGCGTGCTGCTGGATCAGATCTCGATGCGGCTCGAGCGCGCCACGCCGTACCGCTCGCCGTGGGCCACGCTCTTCTCCTTCGGAGGCGACGCCGCCGACGCCGGCTACTTCCTCTCGGAGGACAAGAGCCTGCTCTTCATCCTCGTGGAGTCCCCCAAGGGAGAGAAGGGCAGCTTCGTCGGGGACCACAGGGCGATCGACGCCATCCGCGGCGCCATCGCCCGGCTGCACACGGACTTCCCGGCGATCCAGGCGGGGGTCACTGGGGCGCCGGCGCTCTCCAACGACGAGATGTCGGCGGCCTTCCACGACAGCCAGATCGCCACCGTGCTGGCCTTCGCCCTCACGCTCCTGGTGATGATCCTGGCGTTTGTCCGAGTGGGCAAGCCGATCCTGATGCTGCTCGTCCTGGCGGTGAGCCTGGGCTGGTCCCTCGGCATCGTCACGCTCACGGTCGGCCATCTCACCATCTTCTCGGTGATGTTCATCTCCATCGTGGTGGGCATCGGGATCGACTACGGCATCTACTTCCTCTTCCGTTACGAGGAGGAGATCTTCCTCGGCCGCAACCTGAAGGAGGCCCTGGAGCGCACCGCCGCGCGCACCGGCCCCGGCATGCTGCTTGGCGCGCTCACGGCCGGGGGCACCTTCTTCGTCCTCATGTTCACGGACTTCCGCGGCATCCAGGAGCTGGGCTTCATCGCCGGGACCTCGATCCTCTTGTCCTGGCTCAGCATGATGACGCTCTTCCCGGCCGTGCTGGTCCTGATGGACCGCCGTCACGCCGACCGGCCGCGGGGGCAGAAGCCGCGAGCGCACCAGCTCGAGCGGATCCACGTCCCCGTGCTCGACCGGCTCACCAGCTATCCGGCCACTGTGCTCGTGGTCAGCGTGACGGCGACCGCGCTCTCGGTCTGGGCTCTCCCCTCGGTCGGCTTTGATTACAACCTCTTGAACCTGCAGGCCAAGGGCACGGAGTCCGTGGTCTGGGAGCGGCGCATCCTGGCCAACACCGGGCGCTCGGGCTTCAATGCCCTGGCCTCGGCCGCCACCCTCGACGAGCTCAGGCGGAAGCAGCAGGCCTTCGAGCGCCTGCCCTCGGTCTCCGAGGTGGACTCAGTGCTCCATCTCATTCCCGACGACCAGCAGGAGAAGATCACGCTCGTGAAGAGCTTCGCCCCGCTGGTAGCGCCGGTCAGGATCGGCCGCTCGAGTCCGGTGGACCTCGACCGCCTCCGGCGGGCGCTCGCCAATATCGAGCGGCGCCTCGACGTGGTGGCGGCCGAGGCGGGCGAGAGGCTGCCCGAAGACCTCGTGACCCTCCGGGAGAAGACCGCGGTGGTGCTCAAGCGGCTCGCCTCCGCCGACCGGGAGACGGCCGAGCCCGCTCTCACCTACCTCCAGTCCCAGCTCTACCGCGACTTCGTGTCGAAGTTCTACAGCCTGCAGCGCAACCTGAATCCCAATCTCGTGACCATCCAGGACGTGCCGCAGGAGCTCAGACGCAAATTCGTCGGCGCCGACGGTGACTTCCTGCTGCAGATCCATCCCAAGGTGGACATCTGGGAGCGCGAGGGGGCCCGGCAGTTCGTCACGGAGCTGCGCTCGGCGGATCCTGACGTGACGGGCTCGCCCATCATCACCTACGAGGCGACCCGGCTGATGGAGCGCGGGTACCTTCAGGGCACGGCCTACGCGTTCATCCTGGTGGGCGGCCTGACCCTCCTGATGATCCGCCGGCTGAGAGAAGTAGCCCTGGCCCTGCTGCCCCTGGGGCTGGGGCTCCTGTGGACCATCGGCCTCATGCATCTGTTCGGGCTCAAGTTCAACTTAGCCAATGTGTGGGGCCTGCCGCTCATGATCGGCACCTCGGCCGAGTTCGGGCTCAACGTGGTGATGCGCTACATGGAAGGGCACGCGCACGGCGGGCCCCTGGTGGCGCGCAGCACGGTAATGGCGGTAGCGCTGAACGGCCTCACGACCATGGTGGGCTTCGGCAGCCTGATGATCGCGGCCCACCAGGGAATCTTCGGGCTGGGGCTCCTGCTCACCATCGGCTCGGCGTGCGGGCTGGTCGCCTCTCTGGTCGTCCTGCCCGTGATCCTCCGGCTGGTCACTCGCGCGGCGCCCAAGGCTGCGGCAGGCGAGACGCTGTCCCGTTCCTCTGCCGCCTAACAGCGTCCCCCAGCATCCGGCTGGAAGCGCGTTGGGCTAACCTCCGTTCGAGCGCCGGCTCTGCCGGGCAAGCTTGCGGGGTTGCTCGCCTCGGACGGCGCGACCCCAGCCCCTGCCGCGTCCTGCGGCAGGCAACTGCATCCTGGAGGGAGGCTTCGGAGGGCGGGCGAAGCCCCCCTCCGAGTTCAAAACGCGTCAGGCGCGGCGGCGATCTTCTCGAGATCTGCGCGGGTGTAGGAGCCCAGGCTGCGGAAGTCCAGCTCCGTGTAGTTCTTGATCCATCGCATCGCGACCCGCCGCGCCTTGCGGTAGCGCTTCTCCATCTCGGGGTCCTGGGTCCGGAGCCGCGCCAGGATGTCGTCGCACTCCTCGGTCACAAATCGCTCTCGAACTCTCGCGTCCCTGAGGGGGGGGCGTATGACGGCCTACAGGGTCAACGTCGAGGGGCTTCGCAGCCGCCCATCATGTGAAGACCCTGATCAGGGGGCGGATCTACGCTGCGCAGAGCGGTGATGGGGGCGGTCAGTTGTCTTCCTGGGTCACCCGAAGGATTTCCTCGACGGTCGTGAAGCCGGCCTGCGCCTTGGTCCAGGCGTCTTCTCTGAGCGTGACCATGCCCTGCTCCACCGCGACGTGCCGGATCTCCCCGGTGGAGGCCTTGCG